>Ga0126311_10000012_pt1 | contig 129940 bp, 102 predicted proteins | sample Plot61_FD_92539 | JGI IMG/M metagenome (GOLD analysis project Ga0126311, IMG submission 92539) | Serpentine soil microbial communities from UC McLaughlin Reserve, CA, USA - Plot61 | ecosystem: Environmental > Terrestrial > Soil > Grasslands | place: USA: UC McLaughlin Reserve, Lake County... | reverse complement strand
TCATCATAAATCTCATACTAAATAACGGAATTGCACGACACAAAGCACGTTGAAACGATGATGATTTACACCCGCGTCTGAACCGAGGCGGGAAGGCATCAGAAGTCCGGCGGATGCGCTTGAGTCTTTTTGCAGGCCAATTTTATCTGGAACCGAATAAGACAGGGACGTGGTTGAAGACGCCACAAGTGCATTGAACAAAACAGATTGGCCTAATCGAACCGCTCATGTTATGCGGAAGGAAAACAAGTGGCTAACATGCTTCCCGACTTTATCCAGATCAGGATACACATAGTTCGGCCTCAATCACTGAAACGGGTGTTCGCGTCGTCAGTTCACAGCGAATTAGCCGCTGAGGGTGATCGCTGAAGGCTTTGCACACGCCAGCCCCACAACCCGCGCACAACGGCGCGAAAGGAGAATGGTATGAAGAACTGTAACGGACTGGAGAATCAGACCACGCGTCGCATCCTGTCCATCGCGTGCGCCACCGCTCTCGCCGTGGCTTTCATGGGCGCGCTGCCGCAGCCCGCCCGCACCCAAAAAATCGCCAACGAGATGATGCTCGTCAACGCCAAGACCGGCAAGTGCCTGACGATCGCCGGGGGAGTGAGCACCGACAATAACGTCGAAGCCGTGCAGTTCGACTGCGACAGCGATCCGTCACGCCGCTGGACGCTGAAAGAGATGACCGGCGACAACATCTACCAGATCAAGAACGTGCAGACGGGGAAGTGCCTGACGATCGCCGGGGGCATGAGCACCGACAACAACGTGCCGGCTCTTCAGTTCGACTGCGACAGCCATCCGTCGCGCACCTGGAGGATCAGTGACGTGACCGGCAGCGGCGTTTACCAGATCAGGAACGTGCAGACCAACAAGTGCCTGACGATTGCCGGCGGCGTGAGCACCGCCAACAACGTGACGGCTCTTCAGTTCAACTGCGACAGTGATCTGTCGCGCCGCTGGACGATCAGGTTGAAGCTGTAGGAGGGGCGACCGTCAGCCGCACAACTGACCTTGCCGGCTTCGGTATCGGCGACCAGCCGTTTCAGCGCCGGGAGAACGGGGTCAGGTCTTGCCTTTCGCGTAACATTGCGCTTCACCCGACTCGCGCCCGCAAGGTCGTTTGTTTTCAGGCTCATCGTGTGGGCGCGGGCGGGTGAGCTTCCGCGTTAGACGACCACAAGAGCGATGAGGATTATCCTGCTCCTGAGCAAGCCCCGTTCAAAAATGGAAAAGGTAGTACCATACTTGCCTTTCTGTTGATTGTTCTAGGACGGCTCTTGACTACGCACTCTCATGGAAGTTTTACTTCCGAGTTGATATAGCTGCCGCGAAAAATCGTTGAACGTGAGCGGCGGCGGCACTTCTGCCGGTGGCGTCAAGAAAAAGTTGCGAAGATTGTCCAGTGTGGGGAGCCAATTTATTTTTGTAGGTGATGGAAGGAAAGACCTTACCTCATCCGGTCGGCATTGCCTGTCACAAGTAAGTCACAAACTCTGATTCAGATGCCGACACCGACAGCAAGGCGGCACTTGCACTGATCTACATGCGCAACGGCAGTTTGGAAAGCCCGATCGAACTCCAACCATCAGAGACGCGTGCCCTTGAACGTCTTGGCAGCGCTCTCGGCGGATGCGTCGCCGCGCTCGAAGCTTTGAAAGGCAGTCTTGTACTGCTTTCTCATTCGAGCGGTGAATCAGTCTGGCAATTCAAACATCCGACCATAGGCGACGCGTATGCCGAAATTTTGGTCCATAGTCCAGAGCACCTTGGTATCTACATTCAGGGAAGCACACCGGAGCGGCTGATCGATCAAGTGACTTGCGGTGACGTTGGAATAGAGTGAGCTGTCGTCGTCCCCAAGCCTTTGTTTCCACAGATGCTCGCGAAACTCAAGCAAGTTTTGGAGAGCAGTTCGTACAAGTCGCCGTGGCTATCAGCGTTTGGCGCGAAACGGAACCTGCAGGGATTTCTCGCGCGACGCTGCTCGAAGGAATTCCTTTCACTGTACCTGCAGCACAATCCAAATCTTCTTGAACAGGTCTCCGAACCCGGACTATTTCTCGATACTGTTCCAGAGGTTCGACTTGCAAAGCGCCTCCATGAATTCGGGCTCCTTCCGGAAGCGAAAAGGAAAAGGTTTGTCGAGACCGTAAGCCATTACGCTCTTGAGGGCCAAGACGCTGACGCTCTGGATGACGACCGAATTCGAAGCCTGTTCACTGACGAAGAATTCGAGGAGTTGGTGTTAAGGGTCAGGACAGAGCTTCTGCCGCGGCTTGGCGATGTGAGACGCGAATGGGAATCGAACCATTCTCTAGGGGATCCGCCCGAAGAGCACATGCAGCAGCTGCTGGAGCTTTTCGATTCTCTTAAGGGGCGGTTCAGCTATGACGAGACCGCACTCAATCTCATTCAGAGCCAAGTCGGTCACACGAACGACTGGATTGAAGAAAACACGCCAGCGGAGCCGGAGAGAAGCTCTCGAACACTAGGCAGTGTAGATTCGCCGGAAAAGCCGCGAGGCTCACGAAGTATCTTCGACGACATCGATGCGGACACCTAAAAGTACGTTTGCGAAGAGCAAAATCTACATGCAGAAGGGGCGAAGATTATGTTGGACATCTTGATACTAACCAGCCGTAGCGACATCTTGACGACTGTCAACGCATAGTTCGCAAGTAAGAACGGTAGCTACATTGATGAACTTCCTTTACGGTCCACCATCTCGGACGTTTAATAGCTTTGCCAGCTTCATTAAAGCAGCTACAAACGATAATCCGTCGCCCCATAGTGTTACAGATGATGAAAATGACGAGTTATCTCAAGACTAAGGTGGATTGGTTCTTCAGGCTGAGGGATATAAGAGATTATCTTACACTACAAATCAATCGACATCAGTTTCTATGAGCAGCCAAGAGGCGCAACTAGAGTTTACGTCGATGATAGCTTTGAGATTCATGAGTTGGTCAAGTCAGTGCAAGGAGGCATCACTGACTGTTTAAAGTTTATGGACGAACACTACACCAAGCGGATTTCAAGCTTGGTACCTAATGACAAATTCCTTCCAAGGCAATCTGGAATGCCTCCGAATCGCATATTGCGTTTGTGCTGAATCACACGAAGGACGGTGCGATGCTATTGAGAGGACAGCCTTCTCCTTTCATCGCCTCGCGAATGCGCTCTCGGCCCGTTATCCGAAGGACGCCGCGAGAGAAGTTCGCGAAAGAACGCTCATTCAGTCCAGATGAGTTCGCGATCGCCTACGAGTAATGAGATTTGGCATACGCGAAGGTATGTCGCGTTTCGAGGGGTTATCCGACCATATCTGGAGTCGCTGGTATGACACAGCCGGAGTCAAAAACTTAGCGGCGTCTGTTAAGGCTCGCTTGGCAAACCTGCGCGTACTCAGAAGGAACACTTCCAGGAGTTGCTCTCGCCCACGATCCCAGAGACCAGTGGCATGAGTCTCAGCATCGTATTCGGCAATCGAATCGGGTCTCACCATATTGCCTCGTGCTATGATGTGGCCGGAGGAGGACTAATGGAAATTAAGATGACCATAATCTATGAAAAGGCCGATGGGCTGATTCAGGCCTCGGTCGCTGAGCTTCCGGGAGCGATCTCACTCGGCGCTGATGTCGAGGAGGCGCGGCGAAATCTGGATGAAGCAATCGAGATGGTGCTGGAAGGAAACCGCTTGCTGGCCGAAGATGTTGCCAGAGAAAAAATCAGTAGTGAAGAAATCGCCTTTCGCGCCGCATGAAGCGAATCGATTTAATTCGACATCTTGAGAGTCAGGGCTGCCAGCTCATGCGCGAAGGAAGACAGCATAGCCTTTACATCAACCGACAAACCAGGAAATCCGCCGCCGTGCCACGTCATCGAGAAATTCCCCAGGGAACAGTTCGAAGCATTTGCCGCGCTCTTGGAATTCCGTCGCCGTTCTGAAACATTTCCCCATGTGTGCCGAGTACAAGTCGCGTACTACACCTTTCGCAATGCTTTCGATTAAGGCAACAAGAACTCATCGACAGAATCACAAACTGCCGCACGATCGCGTCGCTAAAGTTGCGGAGTTTGTGGAATCCCGGCGGACCGCGAGCATAGTAGCAACCAATCAATCTTCACGAGGCACTCGCCAATTACATAAGTCAATACGCGGGGACAGATGCGGACATCGATTCTGACCTCGAGGCTGCGGCGATCCGATCACCTGATCCAATAGCGTCAACGTGCTATTTGCGGCTCTATTGCCCTCAATGATTTCCCTCGAATCACAAGCTTTCACTTGTATCAAGCAGCTTGATGAAGTTGCGTTTGCGTTTGTATTCAACACGTAGCGCGGCAAGGTAATCCTCAAACTCGGTTACCCGATCCAGGCGTCCCATTAGCTCGCGGATTCTCTGCAGCAGCTTAACGGCCTCCTCGTAGGCGGTGTTGTTTGCTTGCTTAAGCGTCGGCGCGATCATCTCTTTGTAAATCGGTACGGCGTCGCCGGGGTGTTTTTCTTCACGCGCGGCGGCAACCCGAAGCCAAAGACCCGAAGAACAGCCACCCGCACAGGCTTCCTGCCACGCCTCGTCGTAGCGCTTTTCCCATAGAAAGACTTCGACCAAACGCGAGTTATCAGCATGGCCGGCCCAATGCCAATGATTCTTTGAAGTTTTCTCTTCTTGCTTTCCTTTCCCAATAACACTTCGCAGATGGGTCAGCGCTTTGTCTCTCCAAGCAGGCCAGTCAGGGGCCGGACGCACTTTGAGTGCTTGCGCCTTCAACTCCTGGTAGTTTTTCAGGAAGGGCGATACGACAAACTGGTTCCAGATCAACTTCATTGCGTCGTCGTGTCGAGAACGGCGGTGATATTCGACGGCGAGAAACTCAACCAGTCGCGAATCGGCTTGCGGAAAAGACTTCATTCCCTGTTCGGCCCAATCGAGCGCCTTGTAGTGCCGGCCAGCCTCGCGATAAATCTCGGCAATCTGAAGGAACGAATAAGCGTGCGAAAGGTCACGGCGTTTGATTTCGACCAACGAATCAGGGTCATGCGATTGTCGCGCGAGCGCTGCCATCATGCTGGTGATGCGAAAGCGCCTGGTGGATCGCTCATCGTCTGTGTCTCCTGGGTTAAGTGGCCGAATTTTTGCCCATTCGGAATTCGGCTAGCCGACGGTATTCCGCCAAGCCTTCTGCCCCGAAGACGTCCGCATAGGTCTCTGCCGTTCCATAGAAAATCTCCCAGTCGCTCTTCATCTCCCATGCGAATAACCGTCGCGCGAGAGCGCAAGGTTCGGGACGGGCATCCAGGCAGGCGCGATGATGTAGACTCTGGAGCTCCGGCAGAATGTCGCTCATATAGCCATCCGAATCGTCCATATCGCCGATGGCTTTTTCAAGTTGCGCCAGCGCGTATTCCGTCAGTTCGATGACCGCCGGCGCGTGGCCGTCGTTAAGCAGAGCCGCAATTGAGTCAGTCACTTGAAGAATCCGACGGGTATAGTCGTACGCGGAATGGTAGTCGACAAAGTCGTCGATCCGCGTCGCGCGCGCGATGGATCGACGATACGCCGTGATGTCTAAGCCGGCGGGATTCGATTGCGCAGCTTCAAGGAGCAGGCGATCGCGCAGGTTTCGGTTTTCCATCGCTTCACGCGCCAGCATGGCGACCAGAGTGTCTTTGTCTTGCCGCTCAAGATACGCACGTAAATCGTCTTTGCTTGCCCTTCCTTTTCGCTTGCTGGGCTTGCCTTTACTGTCTGGAGCTGAATTAAGGGAAGCTAGACCGACGGCGACGAGGTGTTTACAGAATTCGCCCTCAAGCCCAATCGGGCAATCACACGAGTAGTTAATCTCGCGCTCGCTTGAACTAAGCGTCACGGAATAGTCGTCTTGGCCGCGTACGATCGCTGTGCACGTTCCTTCGTGCGCCACAAGACTTTGCACACGGCCATCTTTGAAATACGCTTCGCCACGAGCGAACGAACGGCTGGTTGCCAGTCTCTTAAGTTCGAGAAGATTGATCACTGCCATAAGGGTTTCACGTAATAATTAGCAGAGCAATCTGACGATATTGTGGAACCGACAGCTAAGAAACGTTACTATTTCAAACGGGAAATTGAAAATCGTTACGGCCCTTCCGTTTCTAAACTAAGAAAAAGCTTAATAGACGAAGCGACTCGTCATATTCCTGACACCACAGGTCAATGTCTCGAACTTTGAAGGCCGCTGGAACAGTCCGGCGGCCTTTTGTGGACATTATTTTGCGACAATATAATAGTAAAAGGGTGCTCCCAACAATCTCCCCGTTAGAACGCGTCCCAAACCGCGACATCAAAAAACAACTTACTTTACTGCAGGAGATAGCTATGTCAGCACCACGTGGCCGAGTTTCCAACCGATACACAATCACCATCATTGCCATCATCCTTTCACTTACTGTAGTAGTGTCGCTCTGCACTCTACTGACATTCCCGCGCGCTCAGGCGGCCCCCATCGTGAGCGATAACTTCAATGATAATTCTCTCGACACAACCAAGTGGGGCACTACCCTGTTTAGCGGCTTCACCAATACGAGTCTCGGTTTAAACGAAACCTCAAACCAGCTTCAGATTGGACCATTGCTGCAAAATACCGGCAGCTCCAATTATCGCGGTATTCGCACCAACAGTACCTATACTTTCAGCAATGCTTACGCCTTTGTGGAGTTGGTCCAGGCACCCAATTCCAGCACTGCCGCCGACGCAATGTTCACCCTCGGCAATGATGTCGATAACTACTACCGGATCTACGTGTCGGCCGGGAGTCTCATTGGTCTGAAAAAGATTGGCGGCACTAAGACTACGTTTTTCACGATCACCTACAACTCAACCAATCACAGGTTCCTGCGCATTCGAAACGATTCGGGCAATGTGACTCTCGACACTGCGACCGGCAGTAGCGGCGTGCCTGGCACGTGGACGCAGCAATACAGCGAGACGTGGAACTCTTCAATCTCCACATCGTCGATCATCTTCGAGCTCAAAGCCGGCACCTGGCAGTCAGAATCAAATGCGCCCGGCACAATCACCTTCGACAACTTTGAGGTCGCAGACAACACCGCACCTGCTCCGACAGTCAGCGCGATCTCACCTACGTCAGGAAGCACGAGTGGCGGCACGTCCGTGACCATCACCGGGACCGGCTTCTCGGCTGGCGCGACCGTAAGCTTAGGAGGAACGTCCGCCACCAGCGTCACCGTCGTTAGCTCCACTTCAATTACGGCCACGACTGCAGCGCATTCAGCGGGAGCGGTTAATGTAGTCGTTACCAACACTGATTCACAGAGTGGCACACTGACTAGTGGATTTACCTACACGGCACCCGAAACAGTCATAGTGTCAGATGATTTCAACGATAATTCTCTCAACACAACCCGGTGGGGCACTACCCTGTTCAGCGGCTTCACCAATACGAGTCTCGGCTTAAACGAAACCTCAAACCAGCTTCAGATTGGACCATTGCTGCAAAATACCGGCAGCTCCAATTATCGCGGTGTTCGCACGAATAGTACCTACAACTTCAGCGGCGCTTACGCGTATGTTGAACTGGTCCAGGCGCCCAATTCCAGCACTGCCGCCGATGCGATGCTCACCATCGGTAATGACGTCGATAACTACTACCGGATCTACGTGTCGGCCGGAAGTCTCATCGGCCTGAAAAAGATTGGCGGCACGAAGACGACGCTTTTCACGATCACCTACAACTCGACTAATCACAGGTTCCTGCGCATTCGTAACGACTCCGGCAACGTGACTCTGGACAGCGCAACAGGCAGTAGCGGAGTGCCGGGCTCGTGGACACAGCAATACAGCGAGACGTGGAACTCTTCAATCTCACTAACCTCGATCATCTTCGAGCTCAAAGCCGGCACCTGGCAGTCAGAATCAAATGCGCCCGGCACGATCATTTTCGACAACTTTTACGTCGCCAGTCCGGGCGCGCCAACACCTACTCCAACGCCGACACCAACGCCCACTCCTACTGATTCATTAACGTTTGTGAGCGCGAACTTACAACACGGTGAAGCTACAGATGGAAATGCTCACTATGACCTACAGGCGAACAAGATCACCTCGACGAGTGATTTGGTTGCTGCTCAAGAGGTTTCTGCGGGAGATATTTCAAATTGGGATGACGCCTTTGAGAATGGCGGGTTCCATCAAGTCGAATTTCGGCTGAACAATACCCAACAAAATGACGGTAATGCTATCTGGGCGCGAGATACCCTAAGTGAAATCGCGACATACGAACATGATCTGCTTAATGGTTCATCCAACGTCGGTCATGACAACTCTACGGACATTCGACGCAGCGTGGTAGCCGCCAAGTTCGAGTTCAACTCTCAACAGTTTTATGTCGTGAGTGTTCACTTGTGTCCTTCGATTTGCAGGGATGCCGCGCAAAACACTCTGGAATCAGTACAACGAGTGGCCCAGATTAACGACTTGTTAAGCTGGATCAATAGTACGCTTACGGGTGGTCTACCCGTGATTATCCTGGGAGACTTAAATCTCACTACCGACACTCCTAAACAGCCATCCGGTTTTCAATTCGATTTGTTCACTAGCGCAGGGTTCAGTGACCTGTGGGCGACTGGAATATCGAATTCGCTGGCAGAAGCAAATTGGGGAGACAGGGATGGAGATTCAACTGCCGACATGCCTCTCGGTCTAAACACTCGAACACATGATAGCCGGCGCATAGACTACATTCTGTACAAGCCTAACAATGGCTCAATAGCACTGAACAAGATCTCGGTTCCTGACGGTCGGGCTCAGTGTCCTACAAGCTTAACGCCCAACTCGCCTTATGCGTACTGTTCTGCTGTTGTTTTAGGTCAACGGATTAATTTTCCGGAAGATCAAGGTGTGCGACTCTCCGATCATAACTGGATCTGGGTCGAGCTTGGTTTCTAACCAGTTTTAGCCACAAAAGGCACATAAAGCACAAAAGGATTGTTAATTTCCTTTTGTGCTTTTTGTGTCTGGAAAAAGCTTAGAACTCGAACCGGCCCCACTGTTCGAATGCAGACATTACGCAGAGAAATATTGTCTTTCGGGTGCATTTTAAATTCGTCAGTTCGTTTCGTTGACAGTCAAAAAATGCGAGAGTAGGCTTCCCGCGAAGATCCCCCAACGGTCTTCCTTCACACGTCGCAAGCCCCGGCCCCGGCTTAAACAATTGTCTTCCATAAACTAGGAGGTCTATATGTTAGGACTGCGTGGCAGACTTTACGCCACACGCTCAATCATAAGCAAAACACTAATCGCCATCACCTTCTCCCTCATAGTGTTGGTATTGATCTGCACCCAACTCAATTTTCCTCGTGCTCTCGCAGCGGCGATTCTGAGCGACGACTTCAATGACAACTCGATCGACACAGCCAAGTGGAACCCCAACGACCTGTTTAGTGGTTTCACGAACACGAATGTGCCAATAGCTGAAACCTCGCAACGTCTCGAGATTGGACCATTGCTGCAAAATGTCTCCGGCTCCAGTTATCGCGGCATGCGCACCGTCAACACCTACACTTTCAGCGATTCCTACGCCTATGTTGAGCTCGTGCAAGCTCCCGCGTCTAACACGCAGGGCGAGGCAATGTTCACCGTCGGCAGTAGTGTCACCGCTTACTACCGGATCTGGGTAGAGGCCGGCACCCTCCTTGGCACGAGAAACGTTGGCGGCACAAAGACGACACTCTTCTCGACAACCTATAATTCGACCAATCACAGATTCTTGCGCATCACTAACACCTCGACCGGCGCCGTGACTCTGGACACAGCGCCGAGCAGCGGCGGAGTGCCGGGCACCTGGACACAGCAATACAGCGAGGTCTGGAGCTCTTCAATCCCCACGACCGGGATCTACTTTGAGGTTAAAGGCGGCACTTTTCAGACGGAAGCTAATGCGCCCGGCAAAGTTATCTTTGATAACTTTCAGGCGGCTACTAACAGTGCTGGAACCGGTCCCACCATCTCTAACATCAACAGCGCAGTGACCTGTAATACGAGTGTTCTGATCAACTTCCGCAGCGACGTCGCATCACACGCATACGTCGAATATGGAACATCGACCAGCTATGGGAGCTCCACCATCGATGATACGGTGCGGTTCTATACTGAGCACGCCATTCAGATCACGGGTCTCTCGGCAAATACGCTTTATCACTTCCGCGTCAACGCAAACGATGGAAGTAACTCTTCGCAGAGCAGTGATCAAACCTTTACAACTGCTTCGAGTGGAGCCACCTGTACCGCGCTGCCGGTGCAAGTCGACAGTCGCATGCCGGATATGACAGGTGCAGTTGAGAAAACTGTAAAGACCTCTGGCGGCGACTACACACCATCCCAGTTTCAGACGGCACTTAACGATGCAGGGACCGCAACGACGAAACGCATTATCACAGTCGACGCCGGCCTGACGTTATCGGGCCAGTGGACTCTGCCCGCAAACGCCGATCAAAACTGGATCCTGATTCGCTCGTCACAGCACGCAAACCTCCCTGAAGGCAAGCGTGTCGTACCGGGAGACACTTCAAAGCTGTTCAAGATCCAAAACACCAACGTCGATCCGACCATCATCGCCGCTGCTGCCGCAAATCACATTCGGATCATCGGCGCTGAAATAACCATCGATTCTTCTGCACTGAGTGACGCTCCCAATGGCGCCAATCAAAGTGGATTAATCCAGCTTCAGACTAACCTCGCCAACAACGCTTCCAATATCCCGAAGTTTATTGGATTCGATCGCTGCTACGTTCATGGTCTAGCCACGAAAAACACCGGACGAGGGCTCTTCGCAACCTGGGAGGACAGTTTCGTTATAGATAGCTATTTCGATGAGTTCCATTTTTCCGGGTTCGATGGGCAGGCGATACTGTTTCTTGACGCCAAGCGAAACAAAATCCTGAACAACACTTTGATTGGCGTTGGCGAGAACTTCATGTGGGGCGGCGACGGTCTGCGCATTGACAACTACATAATCGGTCAACTGGAGTTTTTGCGCAATCACATGTACGTGCAGTGTAAGTGGAAACCTGATGGCGGTTGCGGCGATACCTTTACGACCGACTGGATCGCTGAGAAAAACCTGTTCGAGTGTAAGACGTGCGCAAAGTTACTCGTCTTCGGTAACTATTTTGGCGGTACCGCCGATGCTCAGGGAGGGTTTTGGCCCGACGCGCAGTCGCTGGCAATAAACCTGAAGCTGGAACAGGACTCAAGCCGAGTCACTAATGTCACGGTGACGAACGGTGGCAGCGGCTACACCTCAGCGCCGACCGTATCCTTCACTCACACACCAGGTTGCGTGCAGGGTCAGTGCGTGACAGCGACAGCAAATGTTAGCAGCGGACAGGTAACGAGCGTAAGCATTACAAATCCTGGCATGGGCTACTGTCTTGCACCGACAGTCAGCTTTTCGGGTGGCGGTGGCACTGGGGCCGCAGCAACAGCTAGCGTCTCCGGTACGCTCGACCAGATGTCAGACATCGTCTGGTACAAGAATTTTATGAAGAACGTCCACGCCGGAACAGCGGTGGTCGGCCATACGATCGATGGTGCAATTAACTGCGGAGTCACTCCTGATCGAGTGCTCTTCAAGGACAATCTCTTTGAGATGGATGATGAGGTTTGGGACCCGGAGCCGGGCGCTTCATCGGGTACCTGGGGAGCTACAGGATGGTTTTTGGGCGGCACTCAGAACCTGCAAATCGTCCACAATACGATCATCAACGCGAACGCTACGCAAGCGAGCTCGTGTAACAGCGTCTTCAGCGATGGATCGCTCATCCTCGTTGGCGATCCCGTCACACCGAAATGGAGTGGCTTTGTCTTCAAAGACAATGTCATTGACTATCGCGGTTGTGGCATTTCTGGTTCCGGTGCGATTAATCACGCCAACAACGCGCTGGCTAATCAGTTTACCGGGTTTGATGTGACCAATAACGGGATTATGCGCAGCGGAGGGGCAGCGTCTAACTGGCCCGGAACGCAGATATGGGCCACTTCATGGTCGTCAATGTTACTCAACTTTAACAGTGGCCGAGACGGCAACTACCGCATTGCTACCGGAACCACTTGGAAGGGCGCCGGCAGCGACGGTAAGGATCTTGGAGCAGACGTCGATGGCGCGGAAGGCGCTACGGCAAATAGCCCGACCGGTAACTGGCCCACACCATAGATTTGGTTGAGCCATCAACTTTCGAAGGCCGCCGGAAATCAAATCCGGCGGCCTTCGATTTTTTATCTCAGCGACGTGGTGGTTTTCCGAAGAAGTTCTCGCGTTATTAGGTAGAGGATCGAACAAACTCAAACTCATCTAAGGAGAAAAACGACATGGGAAACTCAATTACTACCACCGCGTGCGATAACGAGCTCGTCATCCTGGCATATCAACAGGGCGCCAGTTTCGAACTCTGCCAAATCCTGAGTGGCAACAGTCAGCCTGTCAACGTGACACTCGCCATACAGCCGGGCGCCTATCAAAACACCGTCGTGTTGAACGGCGTCAATCAGCCTCTCAAGCAGTCTATTAACCAAACTCTTCCTTCCGGTACCTACAGCATTCTGATGCTTGGCGTTAACTGGGGAGGACCAACACAGTTCGCGGTCAACGTGAACGGCACACCCTACGAGCTCCCGTTCAATCCACAGGGATCACTCGGTCTGACATTCAATCCTGGCCCGGTCACCATTACGGTTTAGTCCGAGCAAGAACTCTTTATCCACAGATTACGCAGATATTTTTATGGTTCTGTGTAATCTGTGGATGAGCAACGACTATTCTTTCAGCCACTCGCGGCGCAGGAGTCCGTAGAAGAGCGCGTCCTGGATTTCACCGTTCACGTGCCAGCGCTCACGAAGAAAACCTTCGCGTTGAAAACCCAATCTCTCGAGCGTGCGAACGGAGGCAGCATTGCGTGGATCAACGTCAGCTTCGAGTCGGCGCAGCTCCATCACTTCAAAGGCGTGTGAGACCAGAGCCTTCAGCGCTTCGTTCATGTAGCCCTTGCCCCAGTAAGCATGGGCCATTGCGTAACCGAGCTCGGCGCGACCATTGTCGAGACTGAGGTTGAAGAGCGTCGTGGTGCCGATGACTTTATCGCAGTCGCGCAAAGCAATTCCCCACTTGAACAAAGTCTCGCGCTCATTGCCCCCAGCGATCTCGCGTTGCAATGCGGCAGCGGCTTCGCGATCAGGGAGTGGAACGGTGCTCCAGTATCGCATCACCTGCGGATTGGAAAAGATCTCGTAGAGACTGTCGATGTCGTCTTCGGATATCCAACGCAGGACTACGCGCGGCGTGGTGATGATCGGAAGTGTCTTTGCATCCATTTTTAAAGTGACCGTGTCCTGGATCAGATTTCTGGGCTCCTCCCAAGCCGCGTCGATCTGTGCGGCTTGGGAGAACCAGGAGTAATTATGAACAGCCGAGGTTGGTTCTTATGGCGTTCGCTGCATTGATCAGTGCTTGCCCTTGCGACTGAGTGAGCGAGCCATTGCTGATTAAGGCATTGACCTGGTTGATGAAGGAACTGAGCTGGTTGCAGGCTGCACCAGTCTGGCCCATATCGAGCTTCGCTAAGCTCTGCTTGAGCTTGTCAATCAATCCAGCACCCTGGTCTTGCGTAAGTACACCACCTCCGATTAGTGCCTGGACTTGAGCGATGAGCGCTGCAATTTGATCTTGTGGGGACTGTGTCTTCTGGAGCGCTACACCAAACGGCGCGGCTCCGACGGGTATGGTGGCGGTCACCGTATTTGTGGCGGTATCGATTACCGAGACTGTGTTGTTTGCCTGATTCGCCACATAAGCAAAGGCGCCATCCGAATTGATAGTTACTCCCGCTCCTCCAATCGACACAGTGGCGACTACGGTGTTTGTTGCCGTATCGATTACTAAAACAGGGCCGAAACCAGTCGCTACGTAGGCAAAAGACCCATTCGGAGTAATGGCTACCCCTGTCGGAAGTCTGCCACCTCCGGGTATGGTGGCAAAAATCGTGTTGCTTGCTGTGTCGATTACGGTGATCGTATCGCCGGCAATACTCGTCACGTAAGCGAAGGCGCCGTCTGGCGTAATAGCAACCCAGACCGGTATCAATATTCCCGGTATGGTTGTGACGACAGTGTTGGTGGCTGTATCTATGACCGAAACTTCGTCGGAGAAGCCATCCGTTACGTAGGCACGGGCGCCATTCGGAGTGATGGCGACTGCTTGCGGTTGTACCCCAACAGGAATGGTGGCGGTTACCGTGTTCGTGGCCGTGGCGATCACCGAGACAGAGTCGTCGTCTGCGTTGACTACATAAACGAAAACCCCGTCCGGCGTGATATCCATTATCGCTGGAAAGGCACCAACGGGGATCGTGGCAACGACAGTGTCGGTCGCCGTACTGATCACTGAAACAGTGTCGTCACCACCATTGGACACATAGGCGAATGCTCCATTCGGCGTGACGGCGGCTCCTACCGGCGCAATCCCAACCGGCACAGTAGCAATCACCGTATTGATTGCCGTGTCGATCACCGACACAGTGTTGCCGAGAAAATTCGTTACATATCCCTTAGTTTGAGCGAATGCTGCGCTGGTTCCGAAGACAACGAGAAACAGCGCGAGCATTACGATTCGCGTACCGCGGATGAAGAAGGGAGTTAACAATTTCTGAGTAATTCTGGTCACGGTTGTTCTCCTTATTTGGTCGGCAAGGTTGAAGGTAAGTGAGCTTGAGTTGAGGCCACTCATCCGGGAAAACGGGAGAGTTTGCCTGATGGGGGAAGTTCAGTTAAACCTGCCTGTTCTTTTGGGCAGTGGAACACTATGCTAACCATCATGACCTGTCAACCATCGCAACTCGATGGTGACTTCGTAAGGGCGTTCACTTACGGAGAGCTACAGAGTTTTGACAAAGCTTGCGACGACTACGAACGGGCTTTGGATTTGGCCTTCGATAATGCCTGGTTGCGAATGGGGACAAATTAAAGTCCAAACTTTCATCTGCTCTTTGTTAGTTTCGCAGGAATTGTCTTCTTCCAACGCAAGTGCTCGTAGCACTTCCCGTCTTTTCACCGGTTAACCGCGTCAACTGATCCGGCTTTACCAGCGCAAACCCGAGTTTGTGTAACGCCTTTAGACCAACGGCCACTGCCGGCCACCACAGCGGCAGTGGAAGGGCGCGATGATGTTTGGCGATGCGTGACGCCAGCTCGATTCCGTTGAGATTCTCCGGGCCGCAGACGGTTTCGATTCTGACTCCTTCATCGTGTTGTCGAATCAGCTCGGCCGTGAGCTTCGCGAAGTCGTCTACATGCATCGGCGCAAACTGTAAATTGTTATCACCGAACAGTGCCGGAATGACGTGCCATTTGCGCGCGACCGCGAGCATGCGATCGAGCCCCTCGTTGCCGCCACCGCCATAAATCTCTGCCGGACGAATAATCAGTAGACTCTTCCAATCCAACTCCTGAAGCTCCTGCTCGGCTGCGAGTTTCGACTCGCCATACGCGCCGCTGCCGTGAGTCGCGCAGCGTGTGCTGATGTAGACGAAACGTCGACAGCCATTTTCGTGTACTGCCTGGGCGAGTCGACGTGTTCCTTCTAAATTAACTCTCCAGTATTGCTGTTCGTCGGATGCGTGCGTCACTCCCGCAAAGTGAATCACCATATCAAAAGGCGTGCGCGATAAACTCAACTCGGATGCGAGATCCAAATCGATCACGTGCAACCGCGCATCGACGAGCGGAATGTCTTTTCGATGGCGGCCGGCCCAAAGCTCAACGTCGCTATGCAAAAGCAACTGACGCATTACGCCAACTGCGAGAGGCGACGAGGCGCCCGTGACGAGGATTCGCATCATTTAGAGTGGTTCAGCTTGCAATACGCCGAAGGCGTTGGCTAATTCCAGCCCAGGGTTCGAGCTTGCGAGAACCCTGGGGATCAAAACATCAAAGGCGTTCTAACCCTGAAAGGGTTCCGCGGTTGGCGAACCCTTTCAGGGTTATTACATTTTTGTGGTTGCTGGTCCCAGGGTTCGAGCTTGCGAGAACCCTGGGGATCAAAACATCAAAGGCGTTCTAACCCTGAAAGGGTTCCGCGGTTGGCGAACCCTTTCAGGGTTATTACGTTTTGTGGTTGCTGATCCCAAGGTTCTCGCTTCGCTTCGAACCCCGGGCTAAATTGGCCAACGCCTTCGACGTAATTCCAAACTGAATCAGTACCTTCATCATGTACGTCGTTGCAGCCAGACTGAAATACGTAATAACATCGCTTCGTGACGGAGCCCCATTTTTCACTCGTAGTACTCTGCTACCGGAGCGGACAGAGTATCGTTCCATTCGTTGAACGTTTGCAGCGAACGTTGTCGCGCTGCAGTTTTTCCTGGGAGCTCGTGCTCGTCGGTAACTATATCGAGGGAAGCGACGACGAAACACCTCAAGTAGTAACAAAACTCGCCGAAAAATCACCAAACATCCGCACCGTAATTCGACCCAAGCAGGGAATGATGGGATGGGACATGCGCATGGGCCTCGACGCCGCGCGCGGTACGTACATCGGCGTGATCGACGGCGACGGGCAATTTCCACCCGAGTCCATAATCGCCTGTCTGCTGAAATGTGAGCTGGAGGATCTTGATTTAACTAAAACATACCGCGTCATACGCGACGACGGATTGTACCGGCGCTTAATCTCAGCGGTGTACAACGCAATCTTCAGTTTGCTTTTCGGATTCAAAGTCCGCGACATCAACTCGAAACCTAAAATCATGCGGCGCGATAAGTACGAGCTGCTGGACCTCCAGTCAGACGATTGGTTTGCCGATGCGGAGATCGTGATCCGCGCCCGTGAGCTCGGGCTTAAGATCGGTGAAACACCTGTCCATTTCAAGATCAACGACAACAGAGGCTCGTTCGTAAAGCCCAAAGCCATCATCGAGTTTACTTCGAATCTCTTGAAGTACAGGTTCTCACCCAGGCTGAACGCAAAAGCCGGCTCGCTCCCACGCTCCGCCGTCGAATAAACTTAGTCTACTCGCCGGGCGATACAGACTGCTGAGACGCCAAACGGAAGTCTTCCACGTTCAAAAACGAAACGCTCCGCCGCGAACAACGCGCTGAATGGTCCATTCATCAGCGAGATGTTGATTCCGTATTCCGTAGCCGCGCGCAAACCGAGCCAGCGCATCACGGAACGCACGACCAGCACGGGTAGAAAAAAACTGATGTTTGCGTAGCTGGACCACTCGACGCTAAAGCCGGCCTGCTCTACAGCCTTCAGCAAGCGCGGCAATGTGTAGCGGCGCCGGTGGTGGCTCACATCATCCTGAACGCCCCAAAGAAACATAAACGCTGGAACAAAGACGAGAATGCGCCCCTGCGGGCGTAAGACGCGTCTCATCTCGCGCAGTCCGGCAACGTCGTCGTCAAGGTGCTCGATAACGTCGAGTGCAGTGACGAGCTCAAAAGAATCGCTTTCGTATGGTAGCTGCTCGATGGCTCCAAGCTTCACGGAGCTCAAACCGCGCTCGTGGCAGAAGTCGACCGCCTGTGGAGAAATGTCGACACCTTCTGCTTTCCCGTAAGCGGCGAGCATCTTGAGATTCGCACCCGTGCCGCACCCGACGTCAAGAATTTTCTCAGTCTTCAGCGTTGTCGAAATTTTCTCGACGAGCGATTGGATAATCCGGCGTCGACCGACATACCACCAGTGAGTGTCCTCTACCTCGTAAAGGATCGGGTAGTGATGCGACTGCATCTCTTTCGGCAAATTAGCGGCAACGCTGTCACTCATCACTTCTCACTCTATTGGAGCACCGGAAAAAGTCAAGGCTTCAACTCTGCGGCCAGATGGCGATTACAGCGTCGCCCTGCGTTCATGCTGATATGTCAACGATCAGTTTTCGCTGGTCCAAATGAAGAGCGGCCCGTGCAGGGCCGCCCTCTCCAGTTAACTCTTAACTGCGAAATCCGGCGTCGTAACCACGCCCGAATCCGTCCCGGTACGCTTGTGCAAAGTTACCGAAGCCGGCGTCTTTGAAGTAGTGCGATCGCTCCGGATCGAAGTTGCGCCCGTGATGCGCATCCTCTTCACCGGTTCTCAGTCCGTCGTGATAACCCTGGCTGTCGGCGGCCACACTGTCACCAAACACGTACTGGCCGTAATACCCGTAAGCGTAGCCATAGGGATACCCTGTGAAGAGATTTCCACTACTGTGCGCGTGTTTGATTTGTTTCAGTGAAGACGGGTGGTGGTCCTCCTGTGCTTTTGTGATCTCCCTCTTCGGCGTAGTAATGCTACGATAGCTGGTCAAAGAAGGAGACTGCTCATGATAACCAAAGGTTTACTCGTCAGGTTAGAAGCTAAATCAGGCATGGACGATGCGGTTGAGAATTTTCTCATCTCAGCACTGCCGCTGGTCCAACAGGAGGCGGCGACGACCGCGTGGTTTGCCATTCACTTTGGCGGATCGGAGTACGGAATCTTTGACGTCTTCCCGGATGATGCCGGCCGAGACGCGCATCTTTCGGGTGCAGTCGCAAAGGCACTCATGGAAAACGCTGCGACCCTCTTGTCGCAGCCACCTAAGATACAGAAACTCGACGTGCTGGCATACAAGCTTCCTGAAGCTCCACTCACCGAACCGAACACGAAAGGATTGGTCCTAACGTTCGAGGCGAAGGAAGGCCACCAGCAGCAAGTCGAACAATTCTGGCGAGACGCGCGGGCACTGGTGATGGCGGAGCCTGACACAACAGCCTGGTTTGCCATACACACGGACGACAACAAGTACGGCATCTTCGACGTCTTCCCCGATCACGGTGGACGCCTCAAACACCTGACCGGACATGTGCCCAGAGAACTGGCGAAACACGCACTATCGCTCCTCGGCAGTCTGCCGGATCCGGACTTGCTCGATGTCCTTGCGGAGAATTTACGGCAAGAGACTTAGTTGAGACCGCAAAGCAGCGGGGGCAAGCCCCGCTTCCTGATTTGCTCCATTCGAGCTTGCCAATTTCTCCAAGGTTCTCAGGCAAGAACAAGTCAGGAAGAGGGGCTTGCCCCCGCTGCTTCTTGTGCGTGTTATCCTCATTCAGAGGGAACGTTATTGTGACCACAGTCTCGCGGACTACTTTTCTCGTACTCGTCTGTTTACTGCTGTCGTCGTGCTCGCGTTCGAGCTCGACAAATCAAACTCCATCCAATCAAGCCACACCTAATCAACCCGCGCGTTGGCTGCTGCTGGTAGCGCCTAAATTACTGCCGGCCGATTGCGAACAGTCTGCGCCCTGCACCGGCACCCCATACGTTCGTGCGCCCTTTGCAGATTGGACGCGCGAAGGTGAATACAATTCGTTTGAGGAGTGCGCTCGGGCCATAAACGCCCCGCAAGCGGATCCCAATGCGGAGTTGCACCGGCAGGGAAAGTTGAGTCAGGGTGAGCTACTCGTAGGCTTCAGATGTGTGCAAGCCACAGACCCTCGCTTAACCTCACAGCCACCATATAACTGGGAAACCGAAGCTCAGGCAGGCAAATGACCGTATCCACAGATTACACAGATTGTTATGACGTCTGTGTAATCTGTGGATGGATTCGTAGAACCAGTCACCGGTTGACTCAGTCACAAGCAAACCGGTCGCGGTACTCAGATGAGGACAGGAAGGCGTTGACGCTGTCGTTGTAGCATTGCGTACTACAACCCGGACAACTGAAGAAAGAGGTGCTGTTGTTGACGCAACTATCCAGATTACTTAACCAGAAAACGAACCCCGAAATGTCGTGCGCTCGTTGCAAATAGACCAGGTAATCCAAACGAACGAAGTCGTCATTGTTGTAAATCTCAAACGTATGACTATAGAAGGCGGGATTTTTCAGATCAAGGACGCGCGCCTGTGCCTGAAACTCTGCCTTGTCCCACATGCTGCGCGACATGTGTACACGGGCCGTGTTGTAGCAGGCAAAGTTGCCGGCCAACAGACAAGAGTTTAGCGGTGCTACGTCATTTGCCAGCTCGAAGCCGCTGGGATTGCGAAAGAGGAAATCCCTGTACTGCTGCTGTACAAAGAATGTCGGGTCGTCAATCGGGTTACTTGTACACGGTGGCGGGTCTGGCGGGTCACAGTCATTGCAGATCAGCGGTCTTATTTTCTTCTTCTGAGCAAAACTCGCCGGAGCCACACACATACACAGAACCAAAACAAAGAGCAACATTAAAGATTTTTTCATGCATCTCTCCTGTTAAGTTAGCTTGAGAGCTAACGTGAAGATGAGGTCGCCCTGCGCCAACGACCCCTTTCATTGCCATAAAGCGTTATAGGTTGCGTGAGCAATACGAGACCTATGAGCAGAGAACGCGGTTGCGCGTCGTTTTCTCACGCGCGTAGTACGAAGCCGAGCGGCAGCGTTGCTACGACTCTCCTCAAACTTTTTCTTTCGACTAAAGACAATTCGACCAGCGAAGCTCACGAAGGTGTTCGGGTTTACCTAAGGGGGGAGAGCTGCTGGCAGCGGAGTTAATCCATGTCTTAACTAGACGTGAGGAATTCGATTTTATTCCTTCGGATAAAAAATTATTTTTTCGTATTGCGCGACACTCGCAAGATGCCAATAATGGCAGTGCTAAAAGACAACTTCTCCCCACTGACTCTCCACTTGTTGAGACAGATCACGTCCCGGTAGACACAATCTCACTCAAGGAAGAGTACGCCCTGCTCCCGACGACGTTAGAAAAGGAACAGATAGATGACACTCATAAACTGCAAAGTGAAAAGCGCGTTATTTGTGCTTGGCTGTTTATTAACTTGTCTTCCAACCGTGGGCAACGCGCAAAACGATGAGCAAGCGAACGTGCAACGCGTTGTCGATCAATTCTTCGCTGCCTTTCAACAAAAAGATCTATCGAGTGCGATGGCTTTGTGGAGTGGGAATTCACCCGATCTCACTTATGGCAGACAGCTCCTGCAACACACTTTCGCAGCTTATCGCACGATCGAGCTGAAGAACGTTCGTGTAAACAAGATCACTTTCGATAAAGACAACGCAACCGTTCAATTAACCGCCGAGTTAACCGTAGTGGACACAATGGGAGGCAGGTCTGCTACTCCGTTGCAAATGATCAGAACGATGCAAATGGTCAGGGAAACAGGTGTCTGGAAAATCTGGAATATCTGACGCGCGAAGACGAGCTTGCTGCAGCGTTGACGGCGCTTAGTACGCCCGCAGAGAGAGCCGCACTTTTGAATGCGCAACCTGAGTTAGTGACGCCCGACCTCGTCTTTGGATTGGCCAAACAAGCGAGAGAGCTGCTCATAAAAGGCAAACAGGCGGAGGGTTTGGCGCTCTGCGATCTCGCTTTGAACATCGCTCAGCGACTCAACGACAAGCGCGGCATGTTCTTCACCTTGCGTTTGAAGGGCGGAGTCGCACGTTCGCGCGGCGATAACAAGCAGGCACTCGAATACTTCGAACAGTGTTTGAAGCTGGCCGAAGAGATTGGTGACAAAACGATCATCGGGGATGCTCTGAATAGTTTGGCGATCGTTTCTGCCCAGCAAAGCGACTATCCGAAAGCGCTGGCACTCTTTCAACGAAATTTGAAGATCAAAGAGGAGCTTGGAAACAAAATTGATATCGCTGTTGAGTTGAGCAATATCGGCAATATCTACGTCTATCAGGGCGAGAAGGTGCGCGCGCTTGAAAATTATCAGCGCAGTCTGCGGTTAGCCGAGGAAGTTAGTGATAAGGCCGGCGCGGCAGCAACACTCAACAGCATCGGCAATCTCTACCATTCGCAACAAAACTATGCGCAAGCACTGGAATACGTTCAGCACAGTCTGAAGCTCAAACAGGAGGTTGGCGACAAACTGGGCGTAGCGCGAGCCTTGAATAATATTGGGGTCATTTATTCCGAGCAGGGTCAGTACGCGCAAGCACTCGACTACTTACAGCAGAGCGTAAAACTACTCGAGCAACTGGGCGATAAGCTGGTGCTGGTCGAAGCCTGGCACTATATCGGCGGCGTTTATCTTCTGCAGGGAGATTATGAGAAGTCACTGGCCTATAACCAGAAAGCCTTAAAGCCGGCTGAGGAGCTCGGGAACAGTCAACTGCTGAGTGAGATCCTGCAAAACATCAGCGAGTGTTACCTGCGGTTGGGCCAATACCGTGCGGCTGGTGAATTTGCGGAACGCGCAGCTTCACTCGCGGCTCAGTTCGGCATACCGGACATTCTGTGGAGCGCGAAGACGGTCGCGGGAAAAGCACATCTCTCACTTAACCAGATCGACCTTGCACGCCGCGATTTTCTCGAATCAATCGCCGCGATCGAAAAGCTGCGCGGCCAGGTTGCAGGCGGTGAACAGGAGCAGCAACGCTTCTTCGAGAATAAGATCGCGCCGTACCAGGCGATGGTCCAACTGTCGCTGACCCGGCAGGACACGAGTGCGGCGCTGACTTACGCGGAACGCGCCAAGGGACGTGTGTTGCTCGATGTGTTGAGCCGTGGGCGAGTCAACATCACGAAAGCCATGACGGCTGGTGAGCTCAAGCGCGATCGCGAGCTGAGCGCCGAGCTGGCGTCACTCAATACACAGTTGCTGCGCTTGAAGACGCAAAGCAAACCGCCGGCGGAGCAAGTGGCTGACATTCAAGCGCGGCTCGATAAAACGCGATTAGAGTACGAGGCCTTTCAGGCAAGCCTGTATGCCGCGCATCCCGAGCTCAAGGTGCAGCGTGGCGAAACGCAACCGTTCACACTCGACGAAGCGACGGCAATGTTGCCCGACGCTCAGACTGCGATACTCGAATACGTCGTCACTGAAGACAAGTCTTACTTGTTTGTCATTCGTAAGCCGGCAGGCATTACAGTTCACACACTGAGCGTCAAAGGCACAGAGCTCGCGCAAATGGCAGAGTCGTTTCGGCAAAAGGTGGCCGAGCGTGATTTGACGATTAAGCAGCCGGCGCAGCGTCTTTACGATCTTCTGATTAAGCCGGCCGAGGCACAGTTGCATGGCGTGCGTAAACTCCGCATCGTGCCTGACGGCGCGCTTTGGAACGTCCCGTTTCAGGCTTTGTATCAGGGCGAACGTGGTTATCTGCTTGAACAGTACGCGGTAAGTTATGCGCCCTCGTTGAGCGTGCTTCGCGAAATGGGAAGGAGGGCGCATGCGCTCGCAGCCAATCATGCTCAGCCAGCGCTGCTGGCGATGGGCAATCCCGCGTTGAACGGCGATACGGAAGCGAAAGTCCGCGTCACGCGACGTGATGAGCCGCTCGGCCCGTTGCCCGATGCGGAAAAAGAAGTCAACACTTTGGGCCGCTTGTACGGTCGCAGCAGCAAAGTCTTGATCGGTCAACAAGCACTGGAAGCAACGATGAAGGCGGAAGCAGGCGGTTATAAAGTCCTGCACTTCGCCACGCATGCCATCCTAGATGACCGCAATCCGCTCTACTCGCACATCGTTCTTTTTCGAAGCAACGGCGATACGCAAGACGATGGGCTGCTCGAAGCGTGGGAGATCATGAAGCTCGATCTGAACGCCGAGCTCGCTGTTCTGTCAGCGTGTGAAACAGCACGTGGACACATAGCTGCGGGCGAAGGAATCATTGGTATGTCGTGGGCCTTGTTTGTCGCCGGCTCTCCGGCGGCTGTCGTCAGTCAGTGGAAGGTTGATTCTGCACGCAGCTCTGAGTTGATGATCGAGTTTCATCGCAACTTGTTGCAGAAGCGGGTGACCAAGTCGGAAGCACTCAGGCAGGCGGCACTGAAGGTGTTTCGCGGTTCTTACAATCATCCCGCTTACTGGGCCGGGTTCATCTTGATTGGCGAGGACAATTAATTGTGGCCAGTGAATAGAACAAGTCAGGAAGAGGGGCTTGCCCCCGCTTTAACTTATCTCACGGCGGGGGCAAGCCCCTCTTCCTGACTTGTTCTATTCACCGCCCCTACAGTTCCCCTACCGCATCGCCTGGACCTGCCGCAGTAATTTCTGCGCGACGCCGGCGTATGGGTTGTCGCGGGCGAGCACTCGTAACTCCTGCTCCGCTTCGTCGACGAGACCTGCTTCCGCGTAGAGCACGGCGAGCGTCAGGTGCGAGTCGGGATACGTACGCTGCGCCTGCTGCAACATCTCAGCTGTCGAGCGATCGATGATCTTGAATTTCGCCTGCGGAGCGGGCAGCACGGGCGATGTGATCCGCACACCGTCTTTCAGCGCCGTCACCTGCCATGAATAAATCCCACCCGCTTTGAGTGGCTTTGAGATCCGCCATTGAGTCGCGTTAAGGGGCAGGCTCGTCGCAACTTCATTCAGATCGGCATCCGTCACGCTTACTGTGTAACTCTGTGCACCGGCGAACGCTTGCCAACGGAATGTGGGTTGTACACTGCGCACCACTTCGCCAACTGGGCCAATGAGTCGAAACGGCAATCCATCGCCTGACTTACCGAGCAGAGTGCTGGGCGGACTTGCGAGTTGGGCCAACGCAGACGACTGCTCAAGTCTCCGTCCCTGCAACACTGCACGAACTTTTTGTTGGACGGATAACGGCAACTGCTCAAGACCCGCTAACGTACCCTGTTTGTCCACCGTGACTTTCCGGCTGCCGTCATTCAAAACGAGCGCGAACTCAGCATCACGCACAACTTCAGGCGATGGTTGTACCTCAACAGCCGGACTGCCCTGGTTAGTCGGATTCGCTGCTTGCTCCTTAGTTGGCGCAGGCTTGCTTCGGAGCAACCAGATTGCCAACACGATCGCGATAATCGCGCAGATCACAACCGCCGCGACGCGCCATGCATTTACCAACGACAATCTTCGAGGCTTGAACGCCTTCACCTCGGCCGGCGCATGTCGTTTCACCTCATTGAGACACGTCGCGCAATGGCTCAAATGACTATCGGCGATCTCCAGATCGATCTCGTTTGCCGTGCCTCGTGCGTAAGCCACCACTTCAGCCACAGACAGGTGATACGGAGTTTCATTTGGCGCGTCGAGCAATGCCGAATGCAGATCGTCAAGATCGCGCGCGAGAGCATCCGGCGAATTGCACTGCGCGGCGCAACGCGGGCAAGTCGTGACATGCCGGTGAACAGAGTTGAATGCCGCCGGCGCCAGTACGCGCGAGCGATATTCATCCAGTTCCCGTTTTGTCGGATGCTCAATCATGTTTTCAGTCCATTCATGCGCTTGAGTAAGCGTTCGCGCGCTGTCTTCCGCAAGTTGATCACCTGTTGCCGCGTGCCGCCGAGATAATCTGCGAGATACAGGTCATCAAGCGGCAACCTGGTCCACAGTTGCTCGAACTCATTCGCAGGGATTTCCAATGTCTGCGCGATCTGTTCGAAGGTCGCGACACCCGTCGCCGGCAATAGCGTGATAACGTTAATCCCGTTCGGGTTCCTCAAATTCAGCAGCAGCGCGACGCGCTGCCGGCGCGGCAACTGGCAGATTTCACGCCAAAGCAGTTGCAGAGACTGGCGCCGTTCGATGATCGTCGCGGGATTGACGTCCGTACCGGGCTGCTCGTCGAGCGTGGCATTCGTAACGGCATCGAGTGATTCGGCTGGACGATCTTCGATGCCCCAGCATCCGGCGATGAGATTTGTTAGTGCATCGAGATCAATTGGACCACGCGCGACACCGAAGATCGTTGTCAAAAGCTCTTGAAGATCGAGACGCTGCACATCTACTGACTGCCATGCGGTTTTCAAACGCTCTTGCAAGTCGCTGCGGTCTTCGGTCAGCTTATGGTCCTGCCAACCGGAAAGACCGGACCACCAGTTCTGTTCGTTATCTTCCCACAATGCGAACTCGCTGTGACTGATCAAATGGCGACGGACTTTATCTCTCAAGCTCCGGCGCAGCGGGTAACGTTGGCGCAGATATTCGTCGCAAGTATTGCGAGTGACAGTCGCGACATAGCCGCGCAGGTTCACGATTTGGTTTCCGGCTGGATCCTGTTTTAACGCGCGCAGGCGTTTGAGCAGGCGGAGTTGAATGTCGTTATAGAGCTCGTCGAGTTCCGTTCGAGAGAAGCCGAGTTTGTAACTCAATCCGCGCCGGATTGTCGACTCGATCTCCTCGGCGTTAAGACGCGAAAGGGCCGCAGCTTCCTCGGATGCGGTACTCGCGTCGAGAAAAGGCAGCAAAGAGGGATCGATTTGTGAGGCAGTTACAACCACACGATTAAACTGTCGAAATGGGAGAGACTTTCGGGGAGACAACGAACTTGTCGAGGATTGCAGTCTACCACCTGACTCGCTATCGACGCTAAGGACCGACGCTAAGGACCAGTACTGGTTCAGTTGAAAAACGCCGAAGGCGTTGGCTAATTCCAGCCCAGGGTTGGAGCTGGCGACAACCCTGGGTTCAAGAATAAGAAGGCGTCGAAACCCTGAAAGGGTTCCGCGGTTGGCGAACCCTTTCAGGGTTCCATCGCTAATGTAAATCGTAACCCCAAGGTTCTCGCTTCGCTTCGAACCTTGGGCTGGAATTAGCCAACGCCTACGGCGTATTTTCAATTGGGCTGACATTAACCAACGCCTACGGCGTATTTTCAAATTGAACCGGTACTAAGGACCAGTCGCGTTGCCTACAAAGCAGACGCAATTGTTGTTTGACGTGATGCGGAACGTTTCCTGTTCCGCCGCGAGACCCATTCCTGTGAACACGTCAATGTGTTGCCCTACAATGCCGTTGCCGACATCCGAGGCGCGGAAAGTCTTAGACGCCCACGGACTCGGCAACGTAGCGATCTGCACGTGGGCGCCGCGCGGGATAACAGAGCGATCGATTGCGATCGCTCCGTCAGTCAATAGATTTCCGGCAGCGTCAAGCGGGCCGGCGTCAGAACGATGCCAGCCGTTCGAGTAATAGCCGAGCGCCCATCCGAAGCGCGTGATGCCCCAACCTTCAGTGCGAGTCTCATTAAGAAATTTTTGACTGAAACTAACATCGTTGTTCCACTCTCAACTTCAGCAACAACGAAGGCGTGGGCCTTCAGCTATCTTGTTGCCACAGGGTGCGGCTGGGCTAAGAAAGTGTTGCGCTGTGCCACCAGGTGACGACGCTAGATCGATCAAAGTTCACTCAACGAATTGGTGAATTAAGCTTAGTTGAACTTAACCTGGTTGAAGACGGATGAAGGCTGTGATGGACTTATTTTAGATCGCTTCTCTCCATTTATTTGGACCATGATCCAAGAACCCTGATCCGTGTGCGTGCGTATAAGGAGCGCTTGCAATGCGGTGGTGTCTGACCGCAATCCTTCAGGAGACGAATAATAATGAAACGAGCTCGCGAAATCTGCTGGTTGGTGGTGTTTTGTCTTGGCTTTCTTCTCACTCAGGCGATCGCTAAACCCAGAACAGTTAAGCCGGCGCTTGACTTCACCGAGCTCGACAAGCTGATTCCTGCCGAGCTCAAAGAAAAGAACACACCGGGCACGGTGATCACCGTCATCAGCGGCGATCAGATCGTCTATCAAAAAGCGTTCGGCGTGGGGAACGTCGAGACCAACGCGGAAATGCAACCGGAGATGCTCTTTCGTCTCGGCTCGACTACGAAGATGTTTACGGCCGCCGCGCTGCTCACGCTCGCTGAAAACAACAAGATCAAAATGAACGAGCCGATCGGCAACCGCGTGAAAGACCTGAACGCGCGACTGGGCCAGGTCACACCACACCATCTCCTGAGCAACTCCGCCGGTATTCGGGATTTCGCGGCGCCTGTGATCTCGAACGACGACCCGTCGCTCGGCATCATGGTGCGCGGCTGGAAAGACGACGTCTTCTTCGCCGATCAAGGAGAGATCTATTCGTACTCGAGTCCTGGCTACTGGCTGTCAGGCTTCGTGGTCGAAGAGCTGTACGGTAAGCCTTACGCTGATGCGATGACTGAGCTACTGTTCAAGCCGATCGGAATGGAGCGGACCACGCTGCGACCATTCATGGCGATCACTTACCCATTCGCGACGGGCCACGTGGTCCAGGAAGGCAAGGCTACGATCATCCGGCCGATGTTCAACAACGTCGCGATGTGGCCCGCCGGCTCAATCTTCTCCAACGCAAAAGATCTATCGCGCTGGGTCATCGCGCTGATGAACGATGGCAAAGTCGATGGCAAGCAACTGCTGCCAGCTTCACTGATCAACCAGATGGTCCAACACCACGTGCCCGTACCGGGCGAAAGCGATTCTTATTACGGCTACGGGTTGACCGTGTTCAAGTACAAAGGGCTGGAGTTTGTAGGCCACGGTGGTTTCAGTCGCGGTTACGGATCGATGATCCAGATGGCGCCGTCGAAAAAGTTTGCGGTGATAGTGTTGACGAACAAGAGCGGCGAGACGATGCGGAAGAGTCTCAATAAAGCGATGGAGCTCGGGTTGGGATTGAAGGACGATGAAGAACAAAAGCCCGCGCCGGTCGCGCCGCCCGCAGCGTCAGAGATGACTGAATATGTTGGTACTTACTCGCACGCACCGCAGACGTGGGAAGTCTCGATCAAAGATGGAAAGCTTTTCATGAAGTTTGATGAGAAGGATTATGCGATGACGAAGAGTGGCGAACGGAAGTTTACGTTCGGCGCGCAGAATGAGAATGAGGTCGTGTTCGTACAGGGGAAGGATGGGAAGATCCACTTTTTATTTACGGAGCTTTATGGGGCGAAGAAAATCCGGTAACACGGATGAACGCGGATTAAAAGCGGATTTGTGTGTTTCTTGTGACTTTCTATCGGGGCAAATGAGTGGTATAAACGCGCACACAGGGAGGTAAACAGATGCTGAATTTCATTTGGTGGTTAATCATTGGATTAATCGCAGGTGCACTTGCGCGTCTGATCATGCCGGGAAGAGATCCGATGGGAGTTATTGCCACGATTCTTCTGGGCATTCTCGGCTCCGTCATCGGCGGCCTCGTGAGTTGGGCCATCTGGGGTTCCGACACCAGAGGATTTCAGCCGGCCGGTCTCCTGCTTTCGATACTCGGCGCCATCCTCGTGCTCTGGATTTATCGGATGACGAGGAGCCGCAGTACCGTTTAAGCAGAGTTACAATTAGTGCCTGAACTGCCGGACATCGTCGTTTATATCGAGGCTCTCGAAAAACGAATACACGGCAGCATTCTCGAACGCGTCCGTGTCGCGAGTCCTTTTCTACTGCGAACGGCCGTGCCGCCGCTGTCCAGTGTCGAAGGCAAAAAGGTCGTCAAGCTGCGCAGGCTTGGCAAACGGATCTGCTTCGGCGTCGAAGGGGATCTGTGGCTCGTGCTGCACCTGATGATTGCAGGCAGGCTGCACTGGTACGACGAGCGCGCGAAGGCTGCCAAGGGTCGAAGTCTGGCTGTGTTTGAGTTCAGCACCGGGAGTCTGGTTCTGACTGAAGCCGGGACACAGAAGCGTGCCTCACTGCACGTGATCCAGGATGAAGCAGGGCTGGACAATCTCGATCCGGGCGGCCTCGAAGTTTTTGACGCCACCGTCGAAGACTTTGCGCGAGCGATCCGCGCGAAGAATCATACACTGAAGCGCGCACTCACCGATCCGAGCATTCTCAGTGGCATCGGCAACGCTTACTCTGATGAGATCCTCTTCGCAGCGCGACTGTCTCCGTTCACACTAACTCAGAAACTTTCCGACAAAGACGTCGAGAATCTCTTCGAGTCGGTCAAGCGCACCCTGACTGACTGGCTTGAGCGATTGCGTGTTGAGTCACGAGATCGCTTTCCTGAAAAAGTGACGGCCTTTCGCTCTGACATGGCCACACACGGCAAATACGGGGAACCATGCCCACGCTGCGGCAACAAGATCCAGCGCATCCGTTACGGCTCGAACGAAACAAACTACTGCCCCACGTGCCAAACCGGCGGCAAACTCCTCGCCGACCGCGCCCTCTCACGTCTATTAAAAGATGATTGGCCCCGCACCCCGGAAGAGCTCGAGATGAAGACGAAGAGTTAGCCACAAAAAACACAAAAGTTTTCACCCGCTCAACTCAATCATATTTTGTGTTTTTGTGCCTTTTCGTGGCTAAACGTTTTTTCCGAACCTTCGAGATGTCTGGTGGTAGAGTCCGTCACGCTGTAGTTGGCAGGAATAAACTCATTCGTATCCGCAGACTTCAAGCCACGCGGAGACGGAGACGCTCCCTCGTCAAGACTCTTCGCCTTGTTCTGCTCGCGCTCAATAACCTGGACCATTTTTTTACTTACCACGACGCCATTAATAATCAGCGCGAGCCCAACCATGAAAGGAATGACTCCTGCGAGCCATATGCTGTTGAGGAGTTCAGCGTCGCCCGGATTTTGAGCCGCAATCGCGTGCATAATGAAGTGCAGAAAGATCGACACCCCGACGCCGACACTGCTCACGATCACGCCCGCTTTAATCTCGTTGTAGCGTTTAACCGCGGGTGTGATACCGAGCTGGCGTTCCATCTCACGCTTGCGCAATTCGTTGGCCTGGCCCGACATGAACATCTCCGCCACCCACGTGTTGTTCCAGTTGAACTTCCCACTCGCATCGGGAGCCTGGAGCGCCTCGCGGACCGCCTGCAGGTTCGCGCCGCAGGACGTGCAAAACCTGATGTCCTCACCCTGATTTGACGCACAACGCGGACATATCATAAGTAACTCCTTCGCTGGTGTGATTCACATAGATCAGAACATATCTGTATCATCTGCGTCTATCTGCGGCTAAAATTACGATATGAAGCCTCTCTTGGTTCAAACCATTGCGCATTACCGGATCGTCGAGCCGATCGGCGCAGGCGGCATGGGCGCCGTCTACAAAGCTTATGACAACAAGCTCCAGCGCACCGTCGCACTCAAACTTCTCCCCTCAGAGTACGTTTCACAACAGGACCGCCGGCGCCGTTTCTTTCAGGAAGCGCGCGCAGCCTCGGCCCTGAGCCACCCACACATTCTCACAATTTACGAGGTCGGCGAAGATAACGGCACGCCTTACATCGCGATGGAGTACATCGAAGGCCAGACGCTGCGCGCCAAGATCAAAAACAACGGCCTGCAACTTAAAGAAACGCTAGACATCGCGATCCAGATCGCTGCCGGACTCGCGCGCGCACACGAGTCAGGCATCATTCATCGCGATCTGAAACCCGAGAACCTGATGCTGAGTCGCGATGGCTACGCGAAGATTCTCGACTTCGGACTCGCAAAGCTTGTCGCCGAGCGAGAGCGCGCGCTCGTCGCTGACAGCGAACAGAAAACACTCGTGCTCGGCGTTCAAACTGAGTCAGGCACATTGCTGGGCACCGTCAATTACATGGCGCCTGAGCAGTTACTGGGCCAACGCGTCGATCGTCGCTGCGACGTGTTCTCGTTTGGCGTAGTGCTTTGCGAAATGCTGACGGGCACGGCGCCGTTCGTACACGACAACCGCATCGACACGATGCACGCGATCCTGCACCACGATCCGCGCTTTCCGAGCGACGGCCGTCCGGAGCTTCCTCTTGATCTGCAACGGATCCTTACAAAGACACTCGCCAAGACACCGAAGGATCGTTATCAAACGATCGACGAGCTGGCCGAAGAGCTCAAGGCGCTCAAACGCGAGCTGGAGCTCGGCAAGACTTTGCCTGTCACGCCTCGTACGCGTCTCGTGTTGAAGCGCATGGCCGCCGGCACGCGAGCGGTCGATTACGAGAAGGAGCTGAACGAAGCGCAGTTCAAAGCGGTCACGACCACGGAAGGCCCGTTGCTGATAGTCGCCGGCGCCGGCACCGGCAAAACACGTACGCTTGTTTATCGCGTCGCGCGTCTCGTCGAGATTGGAGCAAAACCCGAATCAGTTCTTTTGTTGACTTTCACGCGCCGCGCCGCAGCCAGCATGTTGACGCGCGCTGCTGCTCTCGCGGATGCGAGATGCCAGCGCGTCTCAGGCGGAACGTTTCACTCGTTGGGCCACTCGGTGTTGAGAAAGTTCGCAGACGAAGCAGGCGTTGCCAAAAACTTCACCGTGCTCGACCAGAGCGACACTGAAGATCTGATCGATCTCCTGCGACGCCAGATCCGGCTCACGAAGGCGCAACACTTTCCGCGCAAGCGAACCATTGCGGCGATGTTCAGCATGATGGTCAACAAAGTCCTGTCGCTGAAGCAGGTGCTGAACCAGCATTACCCGCAATTCGTTGACGAGCGTGGCAATCTCGAAACGTTATTCAAGACGTTTGAGGAGTTCAAACGCAGCCGCCACATGCTGACGTACGACGATCTGCTCGTGCGATTCCGCGAAGCGCTCGAAAACAGCGCGACGATGCGCGAACAGATCTCGGACCAGTATCGTTACATCATGGTGGACGAGTACCAGGACACGAACAAGCTCCAGGCGCAGATCGTGAAACTGATGACGGCGCGACACGATAACGTCGCGGTTGTCGGTGACGAGTTTCAATCGATCTACTCGTTTCGCGGCGCGAGTCATCGCAACATGCTCGAATTTCCAAAGCTCTTCCCGTCATCGAAGATCATCAAGCTCGAAGAAAACTTCCGCAGCACGCAACCGATTCTCGACGTCGCCAACGCGATCATTTCCGACGTCAAAGAGAGCTACAAAAAGCGGCTTTACTCGCGTATTGACGGCGGGCAGCCGCCGGTCGTCGTGAGCGCGAACGATGAAAACGAGCAGTCGCGCTTTGTCGCGCAGCGTATCGCCGATCTTCGCGAAGAAGGCGCGCCGCTGAGTGAAATCGCGGTGCTGTTCCGCTCCAGCTCGCATTCGTTCGACCTGGAGATCGAGCTCGGCCGGCAGGGCATTCCGTTTCGCAAGTTTGGCGGGATCCGGTTTGCGGAATCCGCGCACATTAAGGATGCGCTTTCGTTTCTGCGTGTGGTCGTTAAGCCATCCGACACGCTCTCGTGGTTTCGCGCGCTCAAGCTGATCGATCACATCGGTGATGCCACGGTTTACCAGATACTCGAACATCTCGGTGTCGAGCAGCGAGAGTTTCGATCCATAAGAACCAAGTCAGCGCTATTCAAAAAGCTTCAGCGCTTCCCTGCTCGACCGGCTTACAAAGCTCAACTGCAACGGCTGGCGCGCGTGTTTTGCACAATCGTCGAAGGCAAAACGCCAAACGAGCAGTTGTCGGCAGTGCTGCGCTTCTACCGGCCATTGCTTAAGAACAAGTACGACGACGTGCAGCGTCGCGGGCGCGATCTGGAACACCTGCAATCGATCGCAAAGCGCTACAAAACGCCCGCGAAATTGCTCGATGATATCGCGCTCGATCCCACCGAAGCATTACAGGAAAACACGCCGCGCCGTAGCAGCGGTTTCGTGACGCTCTCGACGGTACACTCAGCGAAAGGACTTGAGTGGGACAACGTTTTCCTGATCTGGATGACTGACGGCTGGTTTCCGTCGAGCAGGTTTCAGGATGAGTTTGACGACTACGAGGAGGAGCGACGGCTGCTTTACGTCGCCACCACGCGCGCGAAGAAAGACTTGCACTTCGTCTATCCGGCGGTTGATGTCTACCGCGGCCCGGAGACGGACGGCACACCAACACTCTCGCGCTTCCTCGAACCGATACCGCCGTCAATTCTTCCACACGCGGCATTGGCAGGCGAGTAATCAATCAATCTAACCAGAATAAAGCCAGTCAGAAATGAACAAGTCAGGAAGAGGGGCTTGCCCCCGCCGCTGCTTGGATTGTACGAGCGGGGGCAAGCCCCTCTTCCTGACTTGTTCATTTCTGACTGGCTCTAACTCATTCTTGACTTGTTCTATCTGAGTTTTCACTTTATCCTCTCGCGCAATTGCCATTATGACTCTAGGAACCGAATGGCTCATCGACGCGAGCGGGTGCGACCCGGTGGCCCTTGCAGATCTCGATCGCCTGCGGGAGATTTTCGAACGCGTCATCCGCGATCTCAGTCTGAATGTTATCGGCGAGATCGCCTGGCATCAATTCGATAGCCCACACGGTGTCAGCGGCCTTGCGCTGCTTTCCGAATCGCATCTCACCTGCCACACATATCCCGAATTTCGCGCCGCGACCTTCAATCTCTACTGCTGTCGCAACCGCGCCTCATGGTCCTGGGAAGCAACGCTCAAACAAAAACTCGGCGCCACGGAAGTCAACGTTCGCATGTCGGAACGAATGATTCGCGATGATGCGCAGGTCGCCGCAGGAGCCGCTAAATGAGCGTGCTCGTGGCGAACTGCCCGTCGTGCGGCGCGCCGATTGAATTCAAGAGTGGGCAATCCATCGTCGTCATCTGCCAATACTGCCGCTCCGCGGTCGCGCGCACCGATCGCGAGTTAAAAGATCTCGGCAAGGTCGCGGAGCTTGTCGAAACCGGATCGCCTCTGGACGTCGGACTGCGCGGCAAGTGGAAAGACGTGCCGTTTGAGTTAACGGGCCGCGCGCAGCTCGGTCACGAGATGGGTGGCCAATGGGACGAGTGGTACGCGACGTTCTCGAATGGCTGGCTCGGTTGGCTCGCCGAAGCGCAGGGGCGCTTCTACATCACGTTTCAGCATCCGATTCCCGAAGGCACGTACGTACCAACATTCGAGCAACTCCAGCTCGGACAGGAAGTGTATGGCTTGCCATGGAACACGCCTTTGATGGTCGCGGAAACCGGACGCGCAACCGCACTCGGCGCGAAAGGCGAGATTCCTTACCTGCTCACGCCCGCTGAAACTTACTATTACGCGGATCTCTCGGGTGCGAACGGCTCGTTCGGAACGATCGATTACAACCAAACGCCGCCACTCATCTTTCTCGGCCAGCAAGTCACACTCGCGGATCTCGGCATCACCACGACGCGCGCACCTGAAAAAGAAGAGCGACGCGTCGACGCTGCACAGCTAGGTTGTCCAAACTGCGGCGGTCCACTCGAGCTGCGTGCGCCTGACAAGACCGAGCGTGTCACTTGTCCAAACTGCAACTCGCTTTTGGACGTCAACCAGGGCCGGCTTCAGTTTCTCAAAGCACTCGAGAAGCCCTGGTTTCAGCCGGTGATTCCTCTCGGCACTACCGGCGAAGTGCCGGAAGGAAAGATGACTGTCATCGGTGCGATGGCGCGCAGCGTCACGATCGAAGGCACGCAATATTTCTGGAGCGAGTATCTGCTTTACCAGCCGCAGATCGGTTTCCGCTGGCTGGTCCATAGCGACGATCATTGGAACTACGTGCGCGCGATTCCGCCCGGTGACGTGTACGAGGCGACGAAGTCGGCTGTTTATAACGACAAGAGTTACCGGATTTTTCAGGACGCACAGGCGCGCGTCGAGGTCGTCGTCGGTGAATTTTACTGGAAGGTCGAAACAGGCGAGCAGGTCCGCGGTGTCGATTATGTTAAGCCACCCTACATGCTCTCGAAAGAGGTTTCGACCGTCTACCTCACCGATGCAAACGACGCGAAGAAAAAGAAGCGCACCACGGGCGAGATCAACTGGTCGCTCGGAACGTACATGCCGGTCCAGGAGATCGAGAAGAGGTTCTCGGTCACCGGACTGCCGCGGCCGTCGAACATCGCGCCCAATCAACCTTACAAGCACTGGTGGGTTTACAAGTACTGGCTCGCGTTCATTCTGCTGCTGGGGTTGGCAGGCGTCCTGGCGTTTATCTTTGCGGGATCGACCTCGCAAGCGTATTCGCAAACTGTGACGTTGCCACCGCTGCCCAACGAGGATGGTACGCAGGTCTTCTTCAGCGAGCCGTTCGAGCTCAAGGGCAGGCGCAACATCAGGGTTGTGGGCCAGTCGCCGGTGCAGAACGCGTGGGTGTATCTCGAAGGCGATTTGATCAACGAGGAGACCGGTGTGGTCCAATCGTTTCCGATCGATATCTCTTACTATCAGGGTGTTGAGGAGGGGGAGTCGTGGTCGGAAGGTGGGCAGAGTGATTCGGCGTACACGTCATCACTGCCGGGTGGGAGATACATACTGCGGTTGGAGGGGCAGTGGGAACGTTGGCAGCAACCGGCAGTCGTGTCCGTGCAAGTCGAGCAGAACGTGACGCGTGGTTTCAACTTCCTGATCGCGCTGATTGTGTTGTCGATTGGCCCCGTGCTCATGATCATCTATCACATCGGGTTCGAGCGACGACGCTGGTCGGAGAGTATGTTTGGTGGTGGTGACGATTCAGACGACGATGATGACTAATTTCTTCGCAATGGCGCAAAGAACACTTAAAGACCTGAACAATAGAACAAGTCAGGAAGTGGGGCTTGCCCCCGCTCGTCCAATCCGAGCAGCAGCGGGGGCAAGCCCCTCTTCCTGACTTGTTCCATTTCTGCGCTCGTGAAGAAATGAGGAGTTTTTATGCTCAAAGCACTCTACACAATCTTTGCTGTTGGCGTGGTGAGCCTTTACAGCGTTGCCGCGCTGCTTGGCTGGGAGATCAGCGGCGGCTCGCGACATCAGCTACCACCCGATGCACGTCAAAACGGCTATCGCTCGTTCCATTTCTGGCACTATGGCTTACACGGAGGAAAATGATGCTTGATTCAACTATCTTAGGACTGGCAATCCCGATGGAGACCTTGCTGCCGGTGGTCGTCACGACGCTCGTATTCGTGGTCCTGGGCCTCATTGTCTTCGCGCTCGCGTTTCTCGTGATTGCCAAAGCGGCGCCGTTCTCGGTCCGCAAAGAGATCGAAGACGATCAAAACGTTGCGCTCGCGATCGTGATCGCGTCAGTGATCCTCGGCAGCGCCCTGATTATCGCCGCAGCCGTCCACTGACAAGGTTTAGAGTTCAACCTTTAGGTTGCTGTCGTAATGCCGAGCTTCAAAGACGAGCTAAAGCTTGAACTCTGAACAGATGAAACGGCCGCCGCTACTCTTTCTCAACGTTCTCATCGTCGCGACCTGCGGACTGATCTACGAGTTGCTTGCGGGCACACTTGCAAGCTACGTCCTCGGCGACTCCATCACACAATTCTCACTCATCATCGGTATTTATCTTTTCGCGATGGGAGTCGGCTCGTGGCTCTCACGCTTCATCGACAAGGGATTGGCGCGCCGCTTTGTCGACATCGAGCTCGCGGTTGCCGTATTGGGCGGCTTCTCCGCGCCGATCCTGTTCCTCACCTTCTCGCGCGTCAGTTATTTCTACCTCGTTCTTTACTTCATCGTCTTTGCGATCGGCGTGTTCGTCGGCCTTGAAATCCCGCTGCTGCTTCGCATACTCAAGGACGAGATCGAGTTTAAAGAGCTCGTCTCGCGTGTGCTTGCGTTTGACTACATCGGCGCGCTCGTCGCCTCGATCCTGTTTCCGATCCTCTTCGTTCCGCGGCTTGGACTGATTCGCACGTCGCTAATCTTTGGAATGCTGAACGCGGCCGTCGCTTTGTGGGGCACGTGGATGCTGCGACCACTGATCAAGGGACGCATCACGGCGTTGCGCGTGAAAGCAATCGTCGTGATGGTGTTGCTTTTGATTGCCCTCGTGAAAGCAAACAGGATCACTTCGCTTGCCGAAGACGAGATGTTTGCGGATGACATCGTCTACACGAAAGACACGCCTTACCAGCGGATCGTGATCACGCGCGGCCGCGCGGGGTTTCAGTTGTTTCTCAACGGCAATTTGCAGTTCAGCTCGACTGACGAGTATCGCTATCACGAGGCGCTCGTGCATCCGGCGATGCTTTTGTCGAACAATCCGCGTCGTGTGCTGGTGTTGGGTGGCGGCGATGGGCTCGCATTGCGCGAGATCTTGAAGTACTCGTCGGTAGAGCACGTCACGCTCGTCGATCTCGATCCGGAGATGACGAAGCTTTCGAGCGCCTTTCCACTGCTCGCGAAGTTGAATCAGAACTCATTCAATGATCCGCGCGTTCAGGTGCTCAATGAAGATGCTTTTATCTGGGTCGAGAAAACCAACGAGCCACTCTACGACGCCGCAATCGTCGACTTCCCCGATCCAAACACGTTCGCACTCGGCAAGCTCTACACGACGCGCTTTTATCGTTTGCTGAAATCGCGCTTGACTGAGAACGCCGGCATCTCGGTGCAATCGACGTCGCCGATGTTTGCGCGCAATTCTTACTGGTGCATCATCCGCACGATCGAGGCTGCGGGTTTCTTCGTCAGGCCGTACTACACCGCGGTGCCGAGTTTTGGACTCTGGGGTTACGCGCTCGCGCGCTCGACGTCATTTGAGGTGCCACAAAATCCGCCGCCGGGATTGAAGTTTCTTGACGAGCAGACACTCGCGGCGATGTTCACACTCTCGAAAGACATCGAGCCCGTTCCCGTCGAGATCAATCGCCTCGATAACCAGGTGCTGGTGAGATATTACGAGGGCGAGTGGAAGAGGTTTGAATGAGCCACAAAAAGGCACAAAAAGCACAAAAATAAATCCGCGTTTTATCCGCGAAGATCCGCGGCTAAAAATATCTTCGATGAATAGACGTGAAATTCTCGCGGCGTTTCTCGGTATACCGTTCGCACTTGCGGCGTGCCGGAGAAATGAAGAGCCGAGGCTGCCAGAAGGCGAGATCGTCGGCGCGTCGGATGTCTTTGGGCATCGGTTACGCGATGGCATACACGTCGAAGTTCCTGCGGATGCATGGTCCGACATTCCGTTAGTGATCGTCGGTGGTGGTGTCGCCGGTCTCACTGCCGCCTGGCGACTGCGAAACAAAGGCCTCACAAATTTCATCCTGATCGAGCTCGAAAGCGCGCCCGGTGGCACGTCTCGCTCCGGCTCGAATCGCCTGATCTCCTTCCCCTGGGGCGCGCACTACATTCCCGCCCCACTGAAAGAAAACGCCGCGCTAGTATCGCTGCTCGATGAGATGGGCGTCGTCGAGGGCAAAGACAAAGACGGCGAACCCATCATCGGCGAGCAGTTTCTCTGCCGCGATCCCGAAGAGCGTGTCTTTTATAAAGGACGCTGGTATGAGGGACTCTACCTTCACGCCGGCGAAAATGCAGACGACCAGCAGCAGTTTCAAAAATTCAATGCTGAAGTTGATAGTTGGATCGCATGGCGCGATGGGAAAGGTCGTCGCGCCTTCACGCTTCCGGTGTCAGCGTGCTCAGACGATGCCGAGGTGACGTCGCTCGATCGTGTTTCGATGAGCGAATGGATGGGCGCGCGCGGACTCACGAGCCCACGGCTGCGCTGGTGGGTCGACTACGCGTGTCGTGACGATTACGGCATGACACTCGATCACACGAGCGCATGGGCAGGCTTGTTTTACTTCTGCTCGCGAGCACCCGCTCCAAAGACCGAGTCGCAGCCGCTGATCACGTGGCCTGAAGGCAACGGACGTTTGGTCCAACACCTATTTGACAAGGCGAAAGACAACATTCAACTCGATCGCGCCGCGGTTGAGCTAATACCAACAGATAACGGCGTTGACGTCATCACGATCGATCACAATGGACGAGAGCCACGCGGTTTTCATGCGCGGCGCGTGATCTTTGCGGCACCGCAGTTCATGGCGCGGTATGTCGTGCGGCCGTATCGCGACAACCCGCCGTCCCACATTGCCGAGTTTCAATTTGGCGCGTGGATGGTGGCGAACCTGACGTTAAGAGATCGCCCCAGGCCCGGCTCGCCACGCGATTTTCCGCTCGCGTGGGACAACGTGCTTTACGAGAGTCCGTCGCTTGGCTATGTAGTGGCGACGCACCAGCGTGGTCTCGATCGTGGTCCAACAGTGCTGACTTACTACTACCCGCTCGTTGATGAGAATCCGCGCGTGGGACGCACGCGTTTGTTAGAGACTGACTGGCGCGGCTGGGCTGAAGTGACGCTCAGCGATCTTTCGCGCGCACACCAGGACATTCGTGGGCTGGTGGAACGTTTGGATGTGATGCGTTGGGGTCACGCGATGATTCGCCCGCGAACCGGATTCATGTGGGGCTCCGCGCGGCGAGAGGCTGCCAAGCCGTTTCGAGGGATCCACTTCGCGCACTCGGAGCTGAGTGGCGTCGCGCTATTTGAAGAGGCATTTGATAATGGGCTACGCGTGGCGAACGAGATCGGGCTTATGGCTAATAGCGTGCCTGATAACCTTTAACGCTTCCTCCAGCTCTTCGCCGGCAAGCTCCATACGCGGTGGCCTGACACGCGCGCTTCCCATTCCGACCTCTTCCTGCACCAGTTTGATCAACTGCACGAATTTCGGCACCGTGTCCATGCGCAACAACGGCAGGAACCAGTTGTACAACTCGATCGCTTTCTCTTTTTCACCATTCATCGCGTAATTGAACAGATCGACTGACTCGCGCGGGAAGGCGTTCACGAGTCCCGCAACCCAACCAACTGCGCCCATCAACACGCCTTCAACAATCACATCATCAACGCCGACAAAGATCGCGAGCCTGTCGCCAATCAACTCTCGAATCCACGTAATGCGCCGCACATCAGTGCTCGACTCTTTCACAGCCTCCAGGTTTTCATGCTCCGCCGCGACCTGCGCGATCTGTTCCGGCAGAAAATCCGTGCCGTATACGACCGGGTTGTTGTAGAGCATGCACGAGAGATTCGTCGCGCGAAAGACTGCTTCGATGTGTGCTTTCATCTCGCGCCAGTCGCTGCGATAGACGTAAGGCGGCAACACCATCAAGCCGCTGCAACCAACATCAGCCGCACTTTGGGCTAGGCGCACCGCTTCGTCTGTGCTCAATGACGCAATTGCGGCAACAACAGGCACGCGTGCGCCCACTGCGTCGATCACAGTCTTCCAGAGTGCGAGCTTCTCGTCGAAACTCAGCGTCGCACTCTCGCCCAACGAGCCGGGCGTCACGATTCCGGTGCAGCCGTTATCGATCAGCCACTTCGCATGACGGGCAACAAAGGTGTGATCGATGTTGAGTTGTTCGTTAAAAGCGGTTGTCGTCGCAGGCATCACGCCCGTCCATTTCATTTTCATAGTTAGCCACAGATTACACGGATTATTTACGGATCAGGCTTTCAATTCTAACTGGCAGCACAGGGGGACGGACAGATTCTGCGCGCCAGCCAAAAAGAAATTCAACGGCGCCGCCGCAGACGCGTCCCTGGCATGGTCCCATGCCGCAGCGTGTTTGTAATTTTGCGGCGCGCCATGAATTGTGTCCTCGCAGTCGTTCGAGTGTGATGTCTTCACAGCGGCAGACGATCGTTTGCGGCGTCGATAGGTGTTTCAACTCGTCGCGTAAAGTGAATGTGCGATTCAACAAGTCTGCAAACTTGCGTTGCTTCGCGCGCACCGGAAACAACTCGCGCGCGGCGTTATGCTTTCCGGCGGCCGCAAGCCCCGCGATCTCACCCTCGACAAGCGACAACTCCAAACCACCGATGCCCGTCGTCTCCCCAGCGCTGTAAACGTTCGTGACCGTCGTCTGTTGAAATGCATCAACCTTAACGCTGCCACGCTCAACCTCGCATCCCAACAACTCCGCCAGCTCGACATTCGGCACGAGATGAAAACCACACGCAAGGTAATCACACACAACCTGCCAGCGCTTCTCACCTCGAACCAACGTTACGCCTTCCAGCTTATCTGTTCCATGCGCCTCCGACACCCAGCAACCACTCCGATACGGCACACCTTTCAGTTGTCGCTTCAATTCAAACGCCTGCGAGCGTTTACTAAACAACCCAACAGCGAAACGCGCAAGTTGCATTGACGACGCTTGCTCGGCAATCATCAACACATTCGCACCACGCCCGCGCAAATAAGCCGCGACTGCCAACGACAACGGCCCGCTTCCGGCAACTACCACTCGCTTCCCTGCGATCGGCAACCCGGTCTTCACAAGCGCCTGCAAGCCACCGGCGCCCATCACGTTCGGTAACGTCCAACCTGGAAACGGCAGAAAACGCTCACGCGCGCCCGTAGCAAGCACCACACTCGAATAACTCAACTCGCAAACACCGCTCGTTGTTTCAGCGAGCAGCGTTCCCGGACGCGGTTGCTCAAACACGCGCGCACCATTAATCATCTCAACATCAACGCTGCGAATCCTTTCAAGCCACACCTGCGCCTCAGGTGGTCCACCGCGCCAGATCTGGCCGCCCGCAGCAGGATTGTCGTCGACCACGCGCACGCGCAAACCGTTCTGTGCTGCTCGCCATGCCGCCGCCATGCCTGCGGGCCCGGCGCCAACCACCAGCAGATCTCGGGCGTCAGCCATCAGTTCGCACGTCCATCCCGTTTCTACAAACCGTCTGGCAACTACGACAATGCTGCTCGCCGTCAATCGTCACACGACACTCAAAACAGATTCCCATGCCGCACAATGGACCACGCGGCTCACCCGTAACCGAACGTCGAAACGCATGCGTGCCTGTTTTCAGAATCGCCGCTGACACCATACTCCCCGCAGGCATCTCGACTGCTACACCATTAACGATGAGCGTCACCGACTCAGACATGTACCGCACCTCGGGCCATCCGCGCGGGCAAATAAGGCGTGACTGGAATCGCGCTCTCACGCTTCACGATCTGATCGACGAGCAGTTTCGCAGTGGCGAGTGAGGTCGTGATACCAAGTCCTTCGTGGCCGGTAGCAAGATAGAGCCGCTCGTGTTCCGTATGTGGTCCAATCAGTGGGAGCTTGTCAGGCGTAGCAGCGCGAAATCCGGTCCACGCCCGTAACGACGAGAGCTTACCGAGACGAGGTAAATACTCAACAGCTCGTTCTAACATGCGCGTGACGATTGCATTCTCAACCTGTGAATCATCAACACCGAATTGTCGTGACGAACCGATTAATAATTGACCGGTCTTGCGTGGTTGAACGTTGAACGCCACGGATTCGGACGTCATCGAGTGTGCACTTTTCAGATAACCGAGCTCAACCAGTTGATGCCGCACAAAGTTTGGATAGCGATCGGTGATCACGAGATGACCTTTGCGCTTCTTCACCTCGAGCCCACGCGTCAACGCCGGTGACGAGCTACCGGCTGAATTCACGACGAGGCCGGCAGAGATCATGCTTCCGTCGCGCAAGCGCACCCCACTCGTCTCGATTTTGTCGACTGCCGTACCGAGAAAAAGCTCGGCGCCTTTTGCCCTCGCCTGATCGACAAAGAAATGCGCGGCACACGGCGGATAGATCACGCTATCGCCGGGAACATGAAGCCCGCCAACCAAACCCGGTCGCAAATTCGGCTCAGCCTCCGCCAGCGATTGAGCATCGAGAATCTCGGTCTTTAAACCGCGCTCAGCGTAGAACTTTTCTTTGCGACGGACTTCCACCATCTCTTCATCATCAACCGCGACCCAGATCGTGCCACATGCATCGTGCTCGACTTCGCGCGGCAGCGCGTCGCTCAGGTGATCCCAGAGCTGTTGCGAGTAACGCGTGAGGGCAAACTGCGCTTCCGAGTCGTCCATCACCGTGAGATGGCCCATGCCCGCCGCTGTCGCACCACCGCCGATGATTCCAGCCTCGACGATCGCAACTGTCAGACCTTCATTGGCACACTCCGCCGCACACGCGGATCCGACAATACCCGCGCCAATGATGACGACGTCGTAAGTTTTCCAAGTCATCCGCCAATGCCCATGGCAAAGGGATCGCGTGCGTCGAGAATCAGATCTGCTTCAGCGGTGATAAAAGCCGAGCCTTTGATACGCGGATGAACAATATTGTCAACGACTTTGATCGATCCTTCAAAGACGCTGCCGACAATACTCTCCTGCTTCCACACGTCGCCTTCTTTGAGTTTTCCATCAGCAAACAGACATGCGAGTTTTGCGCTCGTGCCTGTGCCGCAAGGCGAGCGGTCGTAAGTCTTACTTGGACAGAGCACAAAGTTTTTACTGTTAACTCCGGGCAGTTGCGATGGACCAAAGAGCTCCACGTGATCGATCTCATGCCCGTCTGAACCCGTAATTCCGGCGCGAGCAAGAGCCTCGCGAACGCGCAAAGTAAAATCCAGCAAGCGATCGATATTGTCGAATTCCAGCTCCTGGCTGTGTTCGTTCACGAGAAAAAACCAGTTTCCACCCCACGCAACATCTCCTCTAACCGGTCCAGCACCGGGAACTTCCACCGTGATATCAGCGGCGAGACGATAACTTGGAACATTCGCCACTTCCACTGTTTTATTATCATCGAGATGCGCGACGACGACGCCGACCGGCGTCTCGATCCGATGTAACCCGGGACCGATGCGGTTCAGATGGGCCAGCGTAGCAACGACGCCGATGGTGCCATGTCCGCACATGCCCAAATACCCTGCGCGATCAAAAAAAATGATGCCGCTTACGCACGATTGATCAACCGGCTCACACAGCAAGGCGCCGATAACCGCGTCGGAGCCACGCGGCTCGTTCACGATGGCGCGGCGAAAGTCGTCATGATCATTTTTGAAGCGCTCGCGACGATTTGCGAGAGAATCGTTGCCGAGATCCGGCCCACCGCTGATGACCACGCGCGTGGGCTCACCGCCGGTGTGTGAATCGATAACTGTGACGCGTCGCATGCCGCATATTGAGCCACAAAAAGGCACAAAAGTCACAAATGAAGAAATGGCCCAGGCACGCGAGGCCGAATGGAAGAGCTACTCACACCCGCAGACGAACTTCGCGCGGCAGCTAAATCCCGAGAAGCCTTAGAAGTTTTGCACCAGGTGTCGGAATTTTCTGCGGCGTCGCAGCGGGATCTGGCGCAAATTTCCATCAAAACGAGCGGGAACAGTGCTTGCAGGTGTTCACCTTTGAAAAGGAGAACATGATGAAGCACAAAACTCTGCCCCTGTTACTTGTCTTACTACTTCTCTCGAGTCACGTCCCACTTGCACTTGCGCAGCAGACTCCATCGCTGAGCGACTGGGCCGCAGTGAAACAGATCAAAACCAACGCACGACTTCTCGTGCGCCAGAAAAACGGGAAAGAGATCAAAGGTGAGATGATCGAAGCGACAGACACGACGTTGACGATCGATCGTGAAGGCAAACCATTGAGCATCGCGCGCGCCGACGTGCGGCAGGTGTATGTTGTCTCCGGCACCGCTAAGAAAGGCAAGTGGGCCTTGATCGGTGCGGGCATCGGAGCCGGCGCCGGCGCGGGCATTGGCGCCGTGAAGTATTCAGACAGTGTTGACGACAGCCAGATCTACATCCCGATAGGCCTGATAATCGGCGCCGGCTCAGGCGCTCTCGGCGGCCTGCTCTTCGGCCAAACCACCCGGAAACGTGAGCTGGTCTACGCGGCGAATTAGCGGCGGCTTCGCTGCCTCCAAATTGCATGGGACCGGCGCTGATGGACCACTGCGATAACAAACACTAGTTTCGAATAGAGACGATAGTACACCGCGTATGGAAACCGTTTCAGCAATGCTTGTCGAACTGTTCGGTTGACGAGCGGAAACTGATAAGGGAATTGTGCGATTCGACGCACTGTGGTGCGACCCTCTAATGAGAACTGGTGGGCCAAATTCCGATCTATACGACGGTACCACAGACGGGCAGAGCGGATATCCGCTTTGGCGTCCGGTGAGAGGACGATGTGATAGTTCATTTAGCTATAAGTGAGGATGTAGCTTTACCTAATCCTTCAATCCTCCTTCGATCTCGGCGAAGAGTTCTTTCTCAAACTCCTCCCATGGCGTCCATTCTGTGCGTTCTGACTCATAGCGAGCCATTCGCTCTTCGATGATCGCCATGTGCCAATCCGGAATTTTTACGTAATTTAGATTGACGTAATTTTCATCGAAGGACTCATCCAGGTACTCTTCACTTAAGTATTCTTCGTACAGGTGTTCTTCGGTTAGTTCTGAGGACATCTTTGCACTCCTTGTGGGGAGTTTAGCACTTCGTTTGATTTCTGCAACTCAGTCATCGTCATCTTTGTGCTTCTTTGTGGCGACTTTTTCTGCGATTTCTTCGCGTTCTTCCTGTAATCCGAGACGCATCGCGTCGAAAGCAGGGAGACGCACGATCGAGGGCATCGGGATGTTGCCGCGAACTGAGTACCAGAGGATGCGGTTCAGGATCTCGGGATCGGCCATGTCGGCGCGTTCGAGATCCTGTTCTTCGGTAAGTCGGATCCAGTAAGCAGTCGCGACGTCGCGCGGCGGCGGGGTGACAAGGTTGTCGAGCGCGACATTCGGAAGCAGAACTTTGTAAGGTCGCAGGTCCGGCTCGGCGCGAAAGATGTTGATGGGCGTCGCCGTTGCGTCGAGTTGATTCATCGGCTCGATACCGAGCAGCAACTCGATCGTCCGTATCAAGCTGACCGTGCTATGAAATTCATGGACCAACGCGCCAGGCTTGTTGTAGGCACTGATCACGAGCGCCACTGAGCGATGCGCGTCAACGTGATCGGGTCCATCCTGTGCATCATCTTCTACAACGACGATCGCGGTGTCTTTCCAGTAAGGACTATTCGACACCGCCTCGACCATCAACCCGAGCGCGTAATCGTTGTCGGCAACATAAAACTGTGGCGTCGGCTTACGCACACTGACGCCATCCGTGTGATCGTTCGAAAGCCGCAGGATGGAAAGATTCGGCAGCCGATCAGCCGTCCCGGCAGACCGCTCCGCCGCAAACGCGCGAAACTCCTCCAGCCACACACCCAATCGCGAATTACCACGAAATCGCGCCTCAGCGTGAGATTTATCGATCAAGGGACTGCCATTGCTCTCACGCGCGGCGCGATACGAATCGACCGTCATCGCGTCAGGCGTGTCCATGTCGAAGTTGCGATAATCGGCATTGAAATGGCCTTCGAGCGACTTCTTCGTGGCAAATGCAGAGACGGTCGGGGTTAAATCAGGATAAGTCTTCGCGCGATTCTCCCTGATCGCTTTGACATCAGCTTCCGACAAGGTAGCGAGAAACTCACCGTAGTTGCGATAAGTCAGACCGGCTCGCGCCGCAGCATCCCAGAGATAGAGTGACTGCGGCTCAGCCACGTCGCGCGAGCCCTGAAGATACGGAATGAAGCGCCGCATGAAGTTGGCAACATCCTCCGTGCTCGCTCTCGGTCCAAACAGTGAAGGCGCGCCACGCAAAGGCTCGTAATTCGGCAAGCGATTGAAACCTTCGTAATCGTAAGTGCGGCCGCGGCGGCTGTAATTCCAGCGAAACGCCTTGTCGACATAATCTGTCGAAAACGCAGCAGTGGACCAGTTGTGCCCGTCAGGACTTGCTTCCGAGTTCACAAAGAAGCGATCGAATAATCCGAAGCGAAGCGCGAGCGCGCGATGGTTTGGCGAGATATCCTGACGCTGCCCGTTGGGCCGCGCGGCTGCGTCACCAGCTCCGAAGATCGCGAGCGACGGATCGCCGTCAGCTTTCGTACCGTCGCCCGACTGTTTCAAATCGCCCAAAATTTGATCGTACGTGCGGTTCTCTTTGATGACGTAGATGACGTGCTTGATCGGCGATCGAGCGGGAAAGAGTCTCGACTGTCGCTCGCCGAGCAGACCGTTGTTCCGCATCACTTGTTGTGTGTAGCGTGCGAGCGCGGGATCGTTAGATAGGTTAACGGCGCTGATATTGCCGACGACGATCGCCGCGCTGTACTGCCCGCCCTGTCCACCAGCACGACCGCTGCCGGCTGGAAAACGTTCGTTCGGCGCGTTGGGCGCGCGGCCGGAGTTGTCGACGATCAATGAAGAATTCTGAACACCGGTGCCTTTGCCGTTGCCGATGAAGAGTGTTTGTCCGACAAGCGCGAGGGCGGATGGGTATTGGCCCGTGGGAATAAAGCCTTTGACTCTGCTGCGAGCGGGGGCAAGCCCCTCTTCCTGACTTGTTCTATTACCGTTTGTTCTATTGCTCCAGCCGTCGCTGAGCTCGACGACTGCAACCGAGTTGCTGTGCGCATTCGCGACATAAAGATCGTCACCGCGCAGCGCCAGTCCTTCGGGACTGTTGCCCGGTGGAACACCTTCCGACAAACGCACATTGATGCGCTCGATTTCTTTATCAGACTGCGTGTCAATCACTGAGACACTGTCGTCATTCGAATTCGCGACGTAAAGACGCGTGCGCTCGGGATTCAACAACATCACTGTAGGATGCCGGCCGACCGCCACACGCGAAACCAATTTCCCCGCCTGAACCACCGCGACCGATGCGTCGTTCCAGCACGACACGTAAGCTTTAACGGTCGAGCCCTGCAGCGGCACGACAGCCACCGCATATGGATAAATAAACTGCTCGCCATCACTATCGCGCCGCAGATCAATGCGTGTGAGTCTGCGTCGCCCGCGTACGTCTTCAATCACACCGAGACTGTCACCAAGATTATTTGCGACGAAAAGCGTGTTGCCATCCGGGGTGATTGCAATCCCGGTCGGATAAACCGGCGCGCGATCGCTGTTGTAGCGCGGTGAGTTTGCGGCAGACGCGAATCCGCTGACGTCTATAAAAGGTGCTTCGACGTTTGTATTTGGACCAGGCGACGCGGGCGTTATCGGTGTCTGATTCTCGGCTTGAAAGCGAAAGATCCAGATCTTGTTTTCGAATCCGCCCGAGACGAAAAGCGCGTAAGAGCCGTCATCTTGTGGCGCCGTTGAGAACGCAACGCCGACGTTCACACTCTGCGGTGACGGGAAGTAAACATTTTGCACCACTGCCGCGGGCTTTGCGTTCAGATCGATTACTGAAAGCGACTGCTGACCGCGATTCCCTGCCGCGTTGAACTGAATCCCGTATCCGCTGTTTACTGAAATCAGGAAGCGACCTGCGCCGCCCGGCCCCAGCTTATCCGGACTGCGAACGAGATCAACCGGCAACGCGCCCACCGCCGCCTGGCGCGTCGTCAAATCCTGAACCAGCGAACCGGCTGGCGTAATCGGTCGTCCCTCGCTGGCCGGCCCGTCCGAAACTGCGGACGACGAAACCAACAAAAGGCTGGTTGTTAGTAAAAGACTGAGAAGTAGGTAAATACCAATTCTGGGGTTCATTGGCATCCGCAGTCTACCACCGGTTTATCCACAGATTACACAGATATCTGCGTAATCTGTGGATGCTGATCCGAAAAAATAAATTACGTGACGAACGGATCGATAGAAACAACCGCAAACTACTGTGCCGCTACTAAGCACAAACGCCGTGTATAATGGCGGTCACCACAAAATGAGCCAACTCGTACGGTTCCTGTTCGGACATGAGCAGGCCGTTTTTACTAACGGCCGCTTCGGTTTCGACGTGCGTCCGAGCGCCATAATTCTCATCCTCATACTTCTTCTCGCCGGCGTCTTCATTTATTTCATTTACCTGCGCCCGCGCGTCCGTCTCTCAAAGTCCACGACCATCACGCTCGTCGCGCTGCGCGCCACACTTTTACTGCTGATGGTTACATTGCTGTTACGGCCGGTCGTCGTCGTGTCGTCAGTGATCCCGCGCAGCAGTTATGTCGCGATGGTGATCGACGACTCGGTCAGTATGAAACTGCACGACGTTCCCGGCGGCGCCACTCGCCTCGATACCGTAAAGCAGGCACTACTCAACACCACTCCCGGACAAGACTCATTTCTCAATCGCCTCGAAAAGAAGTTCAAAACTAATCTGTACGGCTTCTCCGGTGGGCTCGCGCGACTCAAAGACGGCAACGATCTTTACGGTGAAGGACGCACGAGCGACCTCGCGGGCGCATTAGACGAGACGATCAAACGTTCTTCGGGTATGCCGCTTTCTGCTGTGGTCCTTGCAACCGACGGCGCTTCGAACGTGCCCAGTGATCTTGCCGCCGTCTTGAGAGAGCTGCGCGCACGCGATATTCCCGTGTTCACTGTCGGTGTCGGCAACACATCGCGTCCAATGGACGCAGAGTTAACACGCGTGAACATGCCGCGACGCGTGCTCGTCGGCTCAAGATTGAACATCGAGACGATTGTGGGCCTGAGCGGTTACAGCGCGACGAAGGTGCTGCTGAGCGTGCGTGAAGATGGACGCGCAGTGAAAACAGAAGAGTTTAACCTGCGCGGTAACGACACGCAGGCGGTGAATCTCGAGATCACGCCCGCCACGCCCGGCATTCATCGTTACACAGTTGAAGTCACGCCGCTCGATGGCGAGCTGACAGTCGATAACAACAAACAGGATTCGCTCGTAGAAGTCATCACCGGACCACTGCGAATCCTGCACGTTGAAGGCGAGCCCCGTTGGGAGCTGGGCAAGATTCGGGAGTCTATCCAGCCGAACGAAAAGAACGTCACGCTCGTTTCGCTTCAGCGCACTGGTGAGAACAAGTTTTACCGGCAGGGCGTCGGCAATCAAACAGAGCTCGCGACCGGTTTTCCGAAGTCGGAAGAAGAACTGTTTTCGTATGACGGTCTGATCATCGGCAGTGTCGAGGCGGGATTCTTTACCGCGGATGAGCTGCGAAACATTGAAGCGTTCGTGGCGCGACGCGGCGGCGGTTTGCTCGCGCTGGGCGGACGTCTCTCGTTCGATGGCGGTAAATTCAAAGGCACCACGATTGAAGAGCTGCTGCCGGTGGCGCTCACGGGTGGTCCAGTTGACGATGCGAGCTCGTTTACGCCGGTCTACAAACCAGGGCTGACGGGCGCGGGTCAGGCGCATCCGATCACGCGGCTGAATGACGATCGCGGTGCGAATCAAAAAATTTGGAACGAATTGCCGCCGATCTCCGTCTCGGAAGTATTGTCGAACGTTAAGCCAGGCGCTTCGGTGTTGCTCGAAGCGCGACGAACGGAGGGCTCGGCCCAGGTTGCTCCTTTATTAGTTCAACAGCGGTACGGTCGCGGACAAACGCTTGCGCTGACGGCGGCGGACACATGGCGTTGGAAAATGAGAATGGATGCAAAGAATAACGCCCATGAAACATTCTGGCGACAGATGCTGCGCTATCTTGTGAGTGGCACGCCGCGGCAGGTTGAGATCGGGACCGAGAAGGAAGTTTACGCGCTCGACGACAACATAAATATCGTTGCCGACATTCGTGACAAGCGTTTCAATCCTGTTGCTGATGCGCGTGCGACGGCGCGAGTGACGAAGCCGTCGGGCGCGGTTGTCGATGTGCCGCTGAAGTTTACGACGCTCAACTCGGTGAATACGTACGCGGGTGAGCTCAAGGCGGATGAGTTGGGCCAACACCGGATCGAGCTCGTGGGCACGAGTCAGAGTCTCGGGACGTTGAGCGCAAACTCAAACCTGCTGGTAAGTGATCTGAATCGTGAGTACTACAGCGCGGCGCAGAACAGCGACTTATTGAAGCGCATCTCGGCTGACACTGGTGGGAAGTACTACACGCCTGCCGAGGCGCTGTCGCTTTTGGATGATCTCATTTACCGTCAAACACCGTATTCCGAGCGTGTGACGAAAGATCTCTGGGATATGCCGGTGAATTTTTTATTAATTATCGGACTACTTAGCGCCGAATGGTTCCTGCGGAAACGCGAGGGCTTAGCCTAATGAGCATTAAGCGCATATTGATGGTTTTCATCTTTTGTGCTTTTTGTGCCTTTTTGTGGCCAGTTTCTGCTCAGACAAAAGGTGATCCGAATAAGTTTGCGTTGATCGTGAATGGCGCCGGCGGTGAGGCTGTTTACGCGAAGCAGTTTGAAGAATGGACCGGGCAGTTGAGCTCGGTGCTGTCATCGCGTTTCGGGTTTGATAGGAAGCAGCTCACAGTGTTGAAGAACGCGAGCGCGGAAGATGTGAAACGCACTTTCACAATCCTGAAAACGCAGCTCGATACGAACAATGTCCTCTTCATGTTTCTGATCGGACACGGATCGTTCGACGGCAAAGAATCAAAGTTCAATCTGGTCGGACCGGATCTTGCGGCGTCCGATTACAACGCGTTGCTCTCGTCGCTGCCGACGCGTCGAGTAGTCGTCTTCAATATGTCGAGTTCGAGCGGTGAGTTCATCAAGAGTCTCTCGGCAAAGGGAAGGATCGTCATCACTGCTACCAAGAGTGGGCAGGAGACGAACGCGACTCGCTTCACCGGTTTTCTCATCTCGGCGTTGAATGCGACTGATGCTGACACCGATCAGGATGGGCACATTTCAGTGCTCGAAGCGTTTGTCTACGCGAACCGTTTAACTGCTGATTTTTATAAACAGGCCGGCCGGCTCGCGACCGAGCACGCGATGTTTGACGATGATGGCGACGGCGTCGGACGTGAAAAGTTGGAAGCCGGTGAAGGTTTGCTCGCGCGCGCAACATATCTCGATTCGTTGAGTACAGGCGAGGCGGCCGCGAGTGCGGCGACAGGGCGGTTACTAAAAGAGCGAACGCGCTTGGAAGGCGAGATTGAGCAACTGATCGCGCGCAAAAGAAGCATGGCCGAGGCAGAATATGAGGCGACGCTCGAACGACTATTCATTGAACTGGCGAAAGTGAATCGATCGATCAAGCAAGCAGGATCATAATGAAGGTGAACACACCCGAGTGCCGTAGTATGCACAGAACCGAGCGCGGTAGCGCCGGGTCAATCTCTATTTACGGGCGCTTCATTAAGAGTTACCCGGCGCTACCGCGCTCGGTTCTGCTGCTATTCGCAATTTGCGTATGCGCCCTTGCGCAAACCGCGCCGCCCGCGGAACGAGCGCTGCTGCGCGGCTACATCGAAACCGGTCGCTACACCGAGGCCGAAGCAGCCGCGAAAAAGATCCTGCTGAAAACACCCGACGACGGCGCTGCTCGTCACGAGCTTGCCGAAACACTTGCCCTCACGGGCCGCTACACAGAAGCTATTACAGAGTTTGAACGCGCCGCCGCCGACTCCGCCAAAGCAAACAACACAGCCGACAAATTCGAGAGCGACTTGCGCCGCGCCGAAGTCCTCGACCTGATCGGCCAGGCAGAGCGCGCGAAAACCATCTACGAATCGTTCGTCACCTTCTACACAGACCACGATCCGCAAGCCGCTCGCGAGCTAACCTTAATCGCGCGCGCCCTCGTGCATCTCGAACGCTACCAGGACGCAAACGACATGTATCGCTCGGCGATCGAGGCCGACTCCAACTATCTCGAAGCACAACTCGGCGCCGCGGAGCTGTTCACGCAAAAGTACGCTTACGGCGACGCCGCACTCTTTCTCGACGACGCCTTCAAGATCAATCCAAACAGCGCGCGCGTCTTCCTGGCGGTCGCACGCAACAAACGACTCGACGGCGACGCCGAGACTACCGCCGCACTCACCAAAGCACTCGCGATCAATCCAAACCTTGTCGAGGCAATCGCGCTCAAAGCCGGAATGGCGCTCGAAGCGAGTCGCATGGACGAGGCGTCCGCTGAAATCGACAAAGCCCTGAAAATTAACCCGCGCTCACTCGAAGCACACTCGCTGCGCGCCGCGATGTTGTATCTACAGGACAAAGACTACGAACCGGAAGTCGCTGCAACACTCGCGATTGGTCCAAAGTACGGCGAGCTCTACAACACGCTTTCCCACTACGCCACGATCACACGCCGCACCGAACAGGCCGCTCAGTTCGCGCGTCGCGCCACCGAAATCTGGCCGCGCCTTTGGGATGCACATCTCAACCTCGGCATGGCGTTACTGCGACTTGGCCAGATGGACACCGGTCGCGAAGCAGTCGAGAAAGCGTTCAAAGGCGATCCGTTCAACGTCTGGGCCAAGAACACGCTCGACCTGCTCGACTCGATGCGCGACTTCAAAGAAACGAAGCGTGGTCCATTCATTATTAAAGCCTCGGCACAGGAAAGCGACGTGCTTTCGCCTTACGCCGCAAATCTTCTCGAAGAAGCGGCAGCGAAGCTGACCGCGAAGTATCGCTTCACACCCAAAGGTCCAATCATCATCGAGATCTTTAACAATCACGAAGACTTCGCAGTGCGTACGCTTGGCATTCCCGGACTCGGCGCCCTCGGTGTCTGTTTTGGACTCGTCATCGCGCAAGACTCGCCGTCGGCGCGTGAAGCCGGTGAGTTCAACTGGGGCAGCACACTCTGGCACGAGTACACGCACGTCATCACTTTGCAAATGACTGACTACCGCATCCCGCGCTGGTTCTCCGAAGGACTTTCTGTTTACGAAGAGCGGCGGGCGCGACCAGGCTGGGGCGACGATTGGAATCCGCTATTTGTCCGTGCGTTCATGGAGCGGCGCTGGTTCAAGATGGCGGACCTCGACGCGGGCTTTCAGCGTCCGAAGAGTCCGCAGGATGTTCCGATTGCTTATTTCCAGGCGTCGCAGGTTTGTGAGTTCATCGCCGAGCGTTACGGGTTCGACGCGATTCTTCGCATGCTTGCGATGTATCGCGACAAAGCACGCACGCCCGACGTGCTGCAACAAGTTTTGAAGCTGAGCGAGAGTGATTTCGATCGCGAGTTTGCCGCGTATATCGAAGCGAAAGTCAAACCGCTGCAGCAGGCGTTACTTACGCCGACCAACAACGCGGCTTCGTTGTCGAAAGCCGAAGTGTTGAAGGCGCTCGAAACTCAGGACACGTTTGCACTTCGCATTCGCGCCGCTGAGTTGCTCGCCGCCGATGGTGACACGCAAGCCGCAGTCACGCATTACATCCGCGCGCTTGAGCTCTTTCCGTATGTCAGCGGCAAAGGAAATCCTTACGAGTCGCTCGCAAAGCTGCTCGAAGCAAAAGGCGATCGCGAACAGGCTGCAAAAACTCTCGACTCGTTAGTAAAGACTGACGAGAACAATCTCGAAGCGTTGAAGACCATCGCGCGTCTTCGTCTCGCCCTCGGCGAACGCCAGCAAGCACTCGACGCTTTACAGGCGAGCTTCTTCATCAGTCCGTTTGATTACAAACTGCACACGCAGGCCGGTGAGTTGAGTCTCGATCTCAAAGACTATCCCAAGGCGTTGACGGAATTTCAGGTGGCGCTCGCACTGGCGCCGCCGAACGTGGCCGAAGCAAACTACAATGTGGCCGCGGCGTTTCACGCGCTCGGCCGTCAGCCCGAAGCGAGGCGCGCCGTGCTGCGCGCGCTCGAAGCCGCGCCGCGCTACGAGAAAGCGCAGGAGTTGTTGTTAAGAATAGTCGGACAGTAATCCACAGATTTCACGGATTTATACGGTTCGATTCGGTGTAATCCGTGTAATCCGTGGCTAAAGGAAAAAACATGGCCGTTGAACAGTTAACCATTTCCGACGAGCAACTGCTCGACAAACTCGGCTCTGCGCGCGAGGATCTGCTGCGCGAAATCAGAAAGGCGATTATCGGACAGGACGAAGTCGTCGAACAGGTGTTGCTCGCGCTTTTTGTCGGTGGCCATTCGATCATCACCGGCGTTCCCGGCCTCGCCAAAACGTTGCTCGTGCGGACCATTGCCAACGTTCTCGATCTTCAGTTCAAGCGCATTCAGTTCACTCCCGATTTGATGCCTGCCGATATCACCGGCACGGAGATCATCGAAGAAGATCGCGCCACTGGTCATCGCCGGATGCAGTTTATTCCTGGTCCAATCTTCGCCAATATCGTCCTCGCTGACGAGATCAATCGTACGCCGCCGAAGACGCAGGCGGCTTTGCTCGAAGCGATGCAGGAAGGTCGCGTGACCGTGCAGGGTGTCAGTTACGATCTGCCGCGGCCGTTTCACGTGCTCGCGACGCAAAACCCGATCGAAATGGAAGGCACGTATCCGCTGCCCGAAGCGCAGCTCGATCGGTTTATGTTCAATGTGAAGATTGGCTACCTGCCGGAAGAAGAGGAAGTCGCTGTAGTCAAGCAGACGACGTCGCCGCAGGATTACGATTTCAAACGGTTGATGTCGGCGGATGAGATCATCGCGTTTCAGAGACTCGTGCGGCAGGTGCCCGCTTCGGACACTGTTGCGCGTTACGCGGTGCGACTGGTGAACGCGAGCCGCCCGGGAACGCCGCCCGCGCCCGACTTTGTGAACAAGTGGGTGACGTGGGGCGCGTCGTTGCGTGCTTCGCAATTTTTGATCTTTGGTGGCAAGGCACGCGCGATACTGCGTGGCCGGTACAACGTTTCGTGTGAAGACGTGCGCGCGGTCGCACCCGCGGTGCTGCGACATCGAGTGCTACTCAACTTCCAGGCTGAGGCTGAGAAGATCGATTCCGATCACGTGATTAAAAAGTTGATTGAGAGCATACCTGAGCCGAAGAGTGGCTTGTAAGACAGGATGACACCCGCCACGACTGCAACTAGATTTCTCGATCCCGAGCTGCTCGCACGCGTCGGCTCGCTGGAGCTGCTTGCGCGCGCGGTCGTCGAGGGTTTCATGTCTGGTCTGCATCGCTCACCGTTCACAGGGTTTTCCACGGAGTTCACCGAGTATCGTCAATACAACGCCGGAGACGATTTGCGCTATCTCGATTGGCGTCTGCTCGCGCGCACCGATCGTTACTTCATTAAAAAATATCGCGCCGACACGAACACACAGTGTCACTTGCTCGTCGACACGAGCGCGTCGATGAGCTACTCACACGAAACATCTGTGACGAAGCTTCAGTACGCGCAGTTTCTCGCCGCATCGCTGGCGTATTTACTCAATCGACAGCAGGACGCCGTCGGCCTCGTCGGATTCGCCGAGAAGGTTCACACGCACGTTCCCGCGCGCAATCGCACGGGCCACATGCGCACGATCTTCGGCAATCTTTCAATGCTCGAAGCGGGCGGCGAAACACATCTCGCCGAATCGTTGCACCAGCTCGCTGAAATACTGACGCGCCGCGGCATCGTCGTCATCATCTCCGACTTTTACGATCAGGCAGAGCGTCTTCAGGAAGCATTTCAGCACTTGCGTTTCAAAGGCCACGACCTCGTCGCGTTTCACGTGCTCGATCAAAACGAGCTCGATTTCAATTTCAGCGACCCCGTGCTGCTGCTCGAAGACGCGGAGACGCAGGAGCAGATGCCGGTGCTTCCGGACGTGGTGATGAGCGGCTATCGCGAGCGAATGCGACAACACGTCGCGGACATGCGAAGCTGCGCGGCGGCGAACCACGTCGATTATGAAATGCTGACGACCAAACAGCCGCTCGATTTTGCGTTGTTCTCGTTCTTGTCTCGTCGCGCTGGAAAGTAAGTATGAAGATTTCTGCCGCATGGAATAGAAAAGTTAGCTGAAATGGAACAAGCTGAAATAGAACAAGTCAGGAAGAGGGGCTTGCCCCCGCTCTTCCAATCCAAGTAGCAGCGGGGGCAAGCCCCTCTTCCTGACTTGTTCTATCCTAATTGACTTATTCTATTCTCTGACGAAGAGAACACAACGAATTTTTATGTCGTTCCTGACGCCATTATTTTTCCTCGGCGTCGCGGCGCTCGCGGCGCCTATTCTCGTGCATCTGGTGCGACGCACACGTGCGCGTCGCGTTCAGTTCCCGGCACTTGTTTTTGTGCGGCAGGTGCCGCAGCGCACCATTCGCCGTCGTACGCTGCACAACCTGCTGCTCATGCTGCTGCGCTGCCTTGCGATACTGCTGATCGTCATGGCGTTCACGCGCCCGTTCTTCAGTGGCGGCAGCGCTGCGAAAGATAACACTGCAGCGGGCGCGACCGTGATCATGATCGACAATTCGCTGAGCATGCGTCGCGAAGGCATGTTTGCCGAAGCCCAACGCCGCGCCGAAACTGCCCTGGACGATGCACGCAACGACGAACAAATCGCGCTCGTGAGTTTCGATAAGCGTTACACCGTTCTGAACCGATTCCTTGCTGATAAAAACAGAGTGCGACTCGGGATCAGCAGCCTGAGCGCGGGTTGGGATGGAACCGATTACGAGCAGGCGCTGCGTGGCGCCGAATCGCTATTGAGCGAGATCCAAACGTCTGGGCCAAAACGGATTGTCATGATTTCCGATTTCCAGATGCCCGGCTGGACCGCCGCGAGCGCGACTTTCAAACTCTCAAACAACACACAGCTCACGACGCTCGATGTCGGCGGAAACAATCCACCGCCAAACGTGGCGATCACGAACGTCGAAGCGCGTGGTGTTGTGTTTGGGCAAAAGTATCTCGACAACCTCGTGGTCCACGTCAGTAACTTCAGCGACGCGCCCAAGGATCATATCCAGGTCGATTTTCAGATCAACGAGCAGACAGTCGAGAAACGCGACGTTAGTCTCAACAGCCGTGATTCGCGTGTGGTTGAGTTTACGGGCTTCAATCTCAACGAAGGCGCTAATCGTTGCACGATCGACATCGTCGCGGGCGACTTCGCGCCTGACAATCGTTTCTATTTCACTCTACGACGCGAGACTCCGGCGCAGGCGTTAATTATCGAAGGCGCATCGCGTGGGCGCAGCGACAGTCTGCACCTGCAAAGCGCGCTCACGACCAACGACGACCTGCCGTTTACATTCGCGCTCAAGAGCGCCGGCTCGGTCGATCCAACTAGCATTTCTGATTACGCGCTCGTGGTTTTGAACGACGCCGGACCGATCTCTTCCGCCCTCGCTGATACGCTCGCGAAATTTGTAAACGCAGGTGGACAGATGATCGTGTCAACCGGACCACACACGCAGGCTGACACTTTCAACAATTCCCTGCAGCAAGTCGCGCCGGCCACGTTGCGTGAAGCAGTGCAGACGAAGGCGGGCGAGAGCGTTGCGATCACGGAAGTGAAATTCGATCATCCCATCTTCGAAGTGTTTCAGGAGAGCGGCAGGCTTGCAGCCGCGAACGTGATTGGCTACTTCCGTTCGGAGCCGCGCGCAAATGCGGCAGTGTTAGCGCGTTTTGAAGATGGCAGTCCCGCGCTCGTGGAGGGACGAACAGGAAAAGGACGCGTGTTGTTGTTCACGTCCTCGTTGGGGCCAAGCTGGAACGATCTGCCTCTCACGCCGTTGTACCTGCCGTTCATTCATCAGATGGTGCGCTACGCGGGCACGCGCGAAGTGAATGCGTGGTACGGCCTGGGCCAGACGTTTACCGTCGGCAAGCGACAAGAGCAGGCGCCACCAGCGATCGACACGCCGGCTGGTGCGCGCTTGTCAGAGAGTCGCAGCACACCCGATGGCGACCTGCTCGTGACCGCGCGTGAGCCTGGGTTCTATCGCTTGCGTTACAGCTCACAACCGGACTTCGCGGCTGTGAATATCGACGGTGCGGAAGGCGACTTCGCGAAATTAAACTTCGGTGAGTTCATGACGGGAGTAACCGGAGGAGCGGGAAGTGCTGAAGGCGCTGGCGTAAATCGGAATCTGAGTGATGAGCAAGTCGAGGGCCGCCAGAGGGTTTGGTGGTCGTTATTGCTGGCCGCGCTACTACTGTTGCTGGCAGAATCTTTCCTGGCGCGACGAACGAAGATGGTAAAAATGATCGGGTGATTCAGTTCAGAGTTCAAGCTTTAGCTTGTGTTTGCCAAAGCAGCAGCCTAAAGGCTGAACTCTAAACTTGAGCAAAAAGGGGATTAATCATGAGCCCTGAAACAAATCTACTACAGGATCTCCTGCGTCGAGCACGCTCGCGTCGCCAACTGTTACTCTCGTTGCGCGGCGTTGCGATTAGCGTCGGTGTTGTTGCTGCGCTGCTGTTATTCACCGGCTGGGCCGCACATCGTTATCGCTACAACGGCAGCGCGCTGCTGACTTTGCGTATCGGCGCGTTACTCATGATCCTGGCCACGATCTATTTCGCGCTCATTCGTCCTCTCTTCAAACGCATCAGCGACGCGAAGCTTGCTCGACTGATCGAGGAACACTCGCCCGGCACCGAAGATCGTCTCGTCACCGCAGTTGAATATGCAAACGGCAACGCGCAATCGCACATTTCGCCCGCGCTCGTGAATCGTCTTTACCAGGACGCCAACAGTGTTTCCGGAATGCTCGACGTCGGCAACGTGGTCCGCCGCTCACGGCTGATGCTCTACGGCGGCGCCGCGCTCGCAAGCCTGCTGCTCTTCGTGGGCGTGTTGAAGTTTGGACCAAAAGAGATCTCTCAGGGCGTCGCACAACTTGTCACACCGACGACACTCGCATCCACAACCAACGTGATGAGCATCAAGGTGCGGCCCGGCACTGCGCGCGTTCCGAAAGGCTCAGACCAGGACGTTATCGCGACACTCGTCAATTTCGATTCACAACAAGTCACCATTTTTTCTCGCCCGATCGGCTCGAAAGACGACTTTCAGGGCCAGGTGATGGAGCCCGCGAAGGCAAAGACTGACTTTCGTTTCTCAATCTTCAACATCCAGGATTCGATGGAGTACTTCGTCGAGTCGAACAATGTTCGCTCCGAAGTGTTCAAGCTGAACGTCGTCGATCTGCCTTTTGTCAAACAACTCGATCTGTCGCTCAACTTCCCTGCCTTCACGAATCTACCAACGAAGGCCGTTGAAGACGGCGGCGACATCGCCGCACTCAAAGGCACGGTGGCAACGATCACGGCGAAGCTGTCAGGAAAAGTGAGGGCTGCGCGCATCGTGTTTGCTGACGGCAAAAAGACTGAGATGCAGTTGCAGGGATCAGACTTCACCGGCCAGTTAACCGTGACTGGCGACACGAGCTACTACATCGAGCTGGTCAGTGTCGACGGTGAAGCTTATCGCGGCTCGAACGAGTATGACGTGTCGGTGCTCTCCGATCAGCCGCCCGTGATCTCATTCGACAAACCCGGACGCGATCGGAAAGCGACGAACCTCGAAGAAGTGTTCACGCAGGCGCGCGCCGAAGACGATTACGGCGTCGTGTCGATGGACCTGCACTTCTCCGTCAACGGCGGCGCGGAGAAAACCGTCAACCTCCAAAATCTCACGCGCGAATCAGCGCGATCTTTGTCCGGCGCGTACACGTTCTTCCTCGAAGAATACAATCTCAAACCCGGCGACTTCATCTCCTATTTCGCGAAAGCGCGCGATGCGGGTAGTGAAGCCACCAGCGACATCTACTTCATCGAAGTGAAGCCGTTCGAGATGGAGTACAAACAGTCGCAACAAGGTGGCGGCGGTGGCGGACAGGGCGGCGATCAGGATCAAAATGCGCTGTCACGTCGACAGAAAGATCTAATCGCAGCCACGCACCGGCTCATACGTGAAGGCGACAAGTACACCGATCAGGAACGCAGGGACGGTTACGAAGCCGTCGCTACGGGTCAGGAGAAACTGCGAACTGACACGCTCGAGTTTCTCGATCGCATGGGCCGCCGGCTCGGCGATGTTGATGAAGGTCAGAAACAGGTGGCGGAGATGGCCGAACACCTGCGCGGGGCCGCGAAAGAGATGGAAGCGGCGCCGCCTCCGCTCAGAAAAGAGGCGGGTAAAGACGCGCTTCCACCCGAGCAGCGAGCCTTGCAACGATTGCTCGCAGCCGACGCGATCTTCCGTGAAGTGCAGGTCGCTTTCGGCAATCAGCAGGGTGGCGGCGGTGGTGGTGGCCAGCGCGAGCAACAGGAGCTGGCGGGTCTGTTCGAGCTCGAGCTCGACAAGATGAAGAACCAGTATGAGACCGTTCAGCGCGCGCAACAGCAGCAGGCCGAAAAGCAAAAGAGTGAAGCGGAACAACGTCTCGAAGAGCTGGCGCGACGACAGCAAGCGGCACTCGAAGAACAGCGCCGACGCATGCAGCAGGGATCGGCGAACGGCTCCGGCAGTAATCAACGACAGCAACAGGAATTGATCGATGAGACGCGCAAAGCAGCGCGTGAGCTGGAACGTTTATCGCGCGAGCGTCGCGATCAGCAGATGGCAGAGTTGAGTCGTCAGCTCAACCAGACTGCCGACGAGATGCAGAAAGCGCAGGCGTCGTCGCGCGGCAATTCCGGCGAGTCAGTCGCGCAGAACGAACGCGCGCTCGACCGACTGCAACAGGCGCAACAGCGTCTACAGCAGATGAGTGGTTCTAACAGTCAGCGGGGTGGCCAGTCAGGATCGCCAGGATCGTCAGGACGTCAACAACAAGTTTCGGATCTACGACGGCGTGCGGCGCAAGCGGCTTCGCGGCAGCGGGAGATCGCGAAAGACATGGAGAACCTCGCGCGTCGCGGTGGCCAAAGCGCGCAGGATGAAAACTCGAAACGAACGCGCGAACAACTTGGCGAGCGCAAAGACACACTTGCCGATAGCGTCAACAGTTTGCAGCAGGATCTTGAGCAGTCTGCGCGCGCGATGGCGGGCGGCAGCCAGGGCCAGCAACGTACGGCGCGGCAGTTGAAAGAAGCTGCTGATTCGCTAGCACGCGATCGGGTTGCGGATCGCATTCGCGAAGGTAAGCAGGCGTTGAACAGCAATCAGCAAGGCCAGCCAGGACAGCAACGTCAACAAGCTAAAGAAAATCAGCAGGGCGGCGGCCGCAGCGGTGAAGAACGCGCGCTCGAACGTAGCCTGAATAATGTTTCGGAACGTTTGCAGGCGGCTGAGCAAAGCGCACGCGGCGCGAATAGTTCGAGCGCGGAGGAGAATCTCGATCGCACGCGACAACTCGCTGATAATCTCGATTCGCTGCGCCGTCGTTTAGATGAGCGGGCCAACGGGCGCGATCGCAAGGGTCAACAACAAGGCAATCAGCAAGGCCAGCAACAGGGGCAACAACAAGGTCAACAAGGTCAGCAGGGCCAGGAAGGATCGAAAGGCGGGCAGCAAAGCGGTCAGCAGCAGGGTGGCCAGCAGTCCGGTGGCTCGCAGAATGGCGGCAACCAGTCGGACGGCAACAGGCAACGCATGGGACCGGACCGCAATGCTGTGATGGGTGGTGGTGAGGGTTCGGGCGACGCGCGACAGCTTCCCGCTGAGATTCGCGAGCGCCTTCGTGAAGCTCAGGATCTGAGGCGCGAGTGGGGTGCGGCGGGCGCCGGACGTCTTGATGAAGTAATCGACGAGCTCAAGCGACTAGCAGATGGCAAGATGGAAGGTGATGCGGCGACTGCTGCGTTGCTCAAGGCCGATGTGGTCGAGCCGCTGCGACAACTCGAGCTGGAATTGAGTCGTCAACTGCAACAGCAAAGTGGTCGGACGAACCTGCGTCTGCGTGATGAGGGCGCCGCGCCTGAAAAATATCGGCGTGCGGTTGAAGAGTACTATCGAAGACTGTCAGGCGGACGGCAGAAACAGTAGTTAGACAGGATTTACAAGATTTGCAGGATTAATCTTGTTCATCCTGTGAATCTTGTAATCCTGTAAAAAGCTATCTATGAAATCACGAATAACCAGAGTTTTTATCATTCTCCTCATTCTATCAGCCCTGCTGATCCCGATCGCGGGCCAGCGTTCGTTCGATGACTTCCGTCAACGCCGTCGCCCAACCACAACGGGCCAACAGCCGGGCGTATCGTTCGGTGAGTACACTTTCGTTCGCACCATCTACGATTCACCGACGCGCGGTTACGGCCGGCGCGGTTATTACGGCGGCGGCACATGGACCACTGACTACCCCGAAGCCGATAACAACTTCATCGTCGGTCTGCGCGAGTGGGCGGGCACAAACCTGAAAATCGCGCCACGCCCCGAAGCGCTCGAGATTCTCGACGATCGCATTTTCGATTACCCGATCCTCTACATCGTCGAACCCGGTTTCATGGATCTCTCAACCGAACAAGCCGCACGCCTGCGCGAGTATCTCGCGCGCGGCGGCTTTCTCTACCTCGACGACTTCTGGGGCGAGTATGAGTGGCAGAACGTTCAGGAGCAATTTCAGAAGATCGTTCCCGAGTATGAGATCAAAGACTTGCCTCTGAGCCACCCGATCTTTCATTCGTATCTCGACGTTGACGAGGTGGTCCAGGTTCCCAACATCTACAACGCGCAACGCGGCATCACTTCCGAGAAGGGCGGCATCGTCCCACACTACATGGGCGTTGAGAACAAGAACGGCCGTCTCGTCGCCTTCATCTCTCGCAACTGCGATATGGGCGACGCATGGGAGTGGATCAACGAGCCGTCCTATCCCGTGAAGTATGGTTTACCCGCTTATAAAGTCGGCATCAACGTGGTCATCTACGCGATGAGCCACTGAATACACGATCGAAAGCATGGATTTGATCACAAGAGAGGCACAATTCTTTGTGCCTCTTTGTGATCTATCGTCTGGCTTGTTCGCGCTCGACTCTCTCACGCACGTCCCTGTCGTTTGGTTTAGCAGTAATACTCGTCCATCGTGTGCCATACCCGGCACCTCCTTTCATTTATTTCGGCCACAAAAAGGCACAAAAAGCACAAAACGTTAGAACTGACTCTTTGTGCCTTTTGTGCCTTTTTGTGTCTGGTTTAGCCTTTCACACAAACGACTTGTTTGATCTCCGCAACAACTTCAACCAGATCTTCCTGGTTCTTCATCACTGCTTCGATCGACTTGTAAGCGCCAGGAATTTCATCCAGCACGCCTACGTCTTTGCGGCATTCAACACCCGCCGTCTGGCGTTCCAGATCGTCTTTCGTGAACGCACGCTTCGCTGCTCCACGAGATAGCTTGCGTCCTGCTCCGTGCGAACAGGAGTTGAAGCTCTCCGGCAAACCACGTCCTTTCACGATGAACGACTTGGCCCCCATTGACCCTGGAATGATGCCGTAAGCTCCTGCCGCCGCGTTGATCGCGCCCTTGCGTGTGACGAAAACTTCTTCGCCGTAATGCTGCTCGAGCGCAACGTAGTTGTGGTGACAGTTAACTGCCAGCTCAGGCTTGAATGGCTCGCGATGATTGAACATCTTATTGAATACCTTCAACAGACGCGCCATCATGATTTCGCGATTCTTCATCGCGTATCCTTGCGCCCACTTCAAATCCTTCCAGTAAGCCTTAAATTCCGGCGTACCCGAAATGAAGTAAGCGAGGTCAGGAGCAGGCAGCTCGTTCAAACTCCACAAGCTCTTCGCCGTCGAGATGTGACGTTCCGCCAGTTCCTTACCGATGTTGCGCGAACCCGAGTGAAGCATCAGCCAAACGAAGTTTTCCGTGTCCAGACAAACTTCGATGAAGTGGTTGCCACCACCGAGCGTACCCAGCTGCTTCATCGCCTTCGCTTTTCGATCGTGAACACCTTTGTGAAGATCATTGAACTCATTCCAGCCGTCCCAGTACGACGACTCGTCAACCGACTCGTTGTATTCACTGAATCCGGTTGGAATTGCTTCTTCGATCTTCAGTCGCAGCTCCTTCAACTTACCGTCGAGGATGCCGCTCTTGAACGGTGTCTTCACGGCCATCATGCCGCAACCGATATCGACGCCGACTGTTGCCGGAATCACGGCTTCTTTTGTGGCAACAACCGAACCCACCATGCTTCCCTTACCCAGGTGCGCGTCGGGCATCAGCGCGACGTGCTTGAACAGGCATGGCAGACGCGAAACATTGCGCAGCATGCTTTGCTCTTCAATACTGAACTCGTGATTGGCCCACGACAGGATCTCCTTTTGGGCGCCTCCGAGTTGTAGTTTTTCATAAGGCATGCGGTGAACCTCCTTTCTTAAAATAGTTTTATGTCGTTCCAAAAAGGTATTTCGAATGTCAAAATTGGTATCCACAGATTACACAGAAACTTTATCTGTGTAATCTGTGGATAGAATAGTCACTTGGCGTAGTAGCCGGGGCGGTGGCGGATTTCGAGTTTTTCTTTTTTCAACGCGGGATTTGTTAGCTCAATCGTGATCTTCCGGTACGAACCATCGCGCTTTTTGTTCGTTGATGAGTAGGCGATGAGATACTGCGTTCGCAGCTCCTTCTCGATCTCGGCAAACGCGGCGTTCAAGTCAAACTTCTTGTCCGGAAAGAACGCGCGGCCGCCTGTGTGTTGCGCCAGATCACGCAAAGCGTTGCGATCCAAGCCGTCTCGCTCACTGCCGATCCCGATCGCGTAGACCACAGCTTCAGCACCCAGCACGCGATCGATCGCTTGCTTCTGACTCAAGCGGCTGGAAGTGTTTATACCGTCAGTCAACAGTATGATCGCTCGTCGTCTCGGACCCGCGGCTTTCGCCAGAACGTCAGTCGACGTGAGTCCCACCGCATCCCAGATCGCTGTACTGGCCTTCATCGGTGGTCCCGGCATACCTGGGCCAGTCGGTATTCCAGTCAACGCACGTCCGCTGCCAAGATACTCGGGAGCCGCTACTTCGATCGTTTGCAAGACGCGATACACAGTTAACATATCGCGCGTCAACGGTTGTTCGAGATACGCAAAACCCGTGAACGGAATGAGCGCCACCTGATCTTTATTCGACTGGATAACTTTTTCGACGAATGTTCTAACTGCCGCCTTCTGTGCAGCGAGTGTGGACTCCTGCGAGAAACTGACGTCGATTAAGAACGCGATTGAGAGCGGTCTGTCTGTTTCCTGTTGAAAGGTGAAGAGCGTTTGCGGCACGCCGTCTTCGAGCACGCGCAGATCCTCGGCGCGTAGCGTCGTGATGAAGCGATGGTCTTTATCAGTTGCCGTGAAGGGGAGGTTGGTGACGTCAGTCTCGACGCGAATCACATCGTCTTGATCGACATTCTGCGCAAGCGACACGCCTGAAAAGAAAAGCAACAATACAAACAGCAATAAAACTCGCATGAGAGGATTTTACTCGGGGAGTACTTTGCCACAGATTTCACGGATTCTCACAGATAAATCTTATCCGTGCTAATCCGTGTAAATCTGTGGCTAAAACTATAGACCAAAAATGCAGTTACGACGCGCCCTTGGCGGCGGTGTCTGGTCCGGCGCCCTGTTTGTTGGGCTGCGGTGTGATGCGCAGGTAAGGCTTCGGTGCTCTCCAGCCGCCCGGGAATTTCTCCTTCGCTGCTTCGTCTGACAAGGACGGAACGATGATCACGTCGTCGCCATCCTTCCAGTTGACCGGTGTCGCCACGCTGTACTTCGACGTCAACTGCAACGAATCGATCACGCGCAGGATTTCGTCGAAGTTGCGTCCAGTGCTCGCCGGATAAGTGAGCGACAATTTGATCTTCTTGTCTGGGCCAATAACGAAAACAGAACGAACCGTGAACACGTCGCTGATCTCCGGATGGATCATGTCGTAGAGCTCTGCAATCTTGTGATCCGGATCGGCAATGATAGGGAAGTTGAGCTCAGAACCCTGAGTCTCCTTGATATCTTCCGCCCAGCGTTTGTGAGATTCCGTGGCATCGACGCTGAGTCCAATCACTTTGACGCCGCGTTTTTCGAAATCGGGTTTACAGCGCGCGACGTATCCGAGCTCGGTCGTGCAGACCGGAGTAAAATCCTTCGGATGCGAAAACAAAACCGCCCAGCTATCGCCAATCCATTCGTGGAAGCTAATCGGGCCTTCAGTCGTATCTGCTGTGAAATCGGGTGCTATATCGCCAAGTCGTAGGGCCATTGTATCTCCTTCAATTCGGAAAAAACCGATTCCCGCGCAATGCCGGGAAAGTAGGGATGCGGGTTAAGTTATCCAAGTGAGCCCGTTTTACAACTATTGGCAGCGACAAGTCAAACTGCGCGGCGCGGCGTGTTATCCTCCTGAGCAATTATGAGACTTGCACTAAATGGCGCCACCACAATGAGGGCTGACCTTGCCACCGACTTGCAAGCGGCCAAAGCAGCAGGGTTCGATTATCTTGAAATCTGGGCAGCCAAACTACGTGCGTTTTTGAAAGAGCGATCGACCGCAGAGCTCAGGGATCTCTTTGCCGAATCGGGCCTGTCGCCCTTGAGCATCAACTCGATCGAACACATCACTTTTCGCGACGAACGCGCATACGAATCCATCAAGCGAGAATGCGAAGAGCTGAGCAGCATCGCGGCGGCTGTTGGCTGCCCGTGCATCGTCGTTGTTCCGGGCCGTTTGCCCGCCGGCGGAACCGCGCGCGAAACCGTGATTGCAGAATCAGTCAGAGTCTTGAATGAATTGTGCGACATCGCCGCCGCACACAACGTCTCGCTCGCGTTCGAATTCCTCGGACAGACAGATTGCAGCGTGCCCACGCTCGATCTCGCTCACGAGATCGTACGTGAAGTGAATCGTAAAGATCTGGGCGTGGTGATCGATAGCTTTCACTTTTACGCCGGCAACTCAACAATCGAAATGATCGAAGCCCTCGATCCGGATCTGATCCAGATCTTCCACATCAACGACGCCGAAGATCTGCCACGCACACAGTTGGAAGATCGTCACCGTCTGCTGCCGGGACTCGGAATCCTGCCGCTTGCAGAGATGATGGCCGCTTTCCGAAAGATTGGTTACGACAAAGTCGCGAGTGTCGAGATCTTCCGTCCGGAGTACTGGGAACGAGACCCATTCGAGCTTGCGCGTGATGCGCGTGCGGCGACCGAACGAGTCGTCGCGGAGGCATAAATGGCTAAGATCAGAGTCGGAATCATGGGCGCGGGATATATCGCCGGGGTTCACGCGAGTGTGCTCGCGCGCGACGAACGCACACAGCTCACAGCAGTCTATGATGTTGATGCGCAATCTGCTGAGAGACTCGCCGGAGCACACAACGCCACCGCCGTTGCTACAACACTCGAGCTCCTCGAAAGATGCGACGCCGTTTACATCACCACCCCAAACACGCAACACGTCTCGTTAGCAATCGCCGCAATCGAAACAGGCAAACACGTGTTTTGCGAGAAGCCACTTGCGACGAATGTTGCCGATGCGGAACGAGTATTTAAGGAGGCAAGTGATGCGCGCGGCGTGTTTCAGGTGGGCCACAATCGTCGCTTCGCGCCCGTCTACGCAACCTTGAAACGCATGCTCTCCGAAACCCACGCGCCGCACTCCGCGCACGTAAAGATGAATCGCGGCGAGCTGCTCAAACCCGAATGGACCGGTGATCCCTCCGTCACGGGCGGCTTTCTTTACGAGACTCCGATTCACATGTTCGACATGATGCGATTCCTGTTCGGCGAGATCGAGTTACTGCACGCCATCGGTTCAACGCACGAGTACAAAGAGGTCGACGACTTCTCAGTGCTTTTGAAATTCACGAGTGGGATGCACGCGACGCTCGCAACGGCGGCGGATGCGAGCTGGTTGTTTCCTTTCGAGCGCGTGGAAGTTTTCACGCATCATGCGACGCTCGTGACGCGCGAGATGGAGAGTCTCACTTACAGCACGGGCCTCGAAGGCAACTTTACCGAACAAACAATGCAGCAGTTGCCGCGCGAAGAAAAATGGGGCTACGTGCAGGAAGACCGCGCGTTCATCGACGCAATCGTTAACGGATCCGAGCCCCTCGTGACGGCGTTTGATGGTCTGATGTCGGTGCGGTTGGTGAATGCAGTGTATGAATCCGTAGGCTCGCAGAGCCCGGTAACAATCCGTGGCGTTTCAGCGTAATCCACGGTTTAGTGTTAATATCGAGTCACCCGGCACGGTCCCCCTGTAAGTTATAGTCCTTTAGCGATTTGTGATGTCTCAGGAGGCCTATTCGCGTCGAGAAGCTCCGTCCGAGCCGCCCGCTCGTCCAGTCGAGTTGCACTCCGATCTCTATCGAGAGATCTTCGCGCACTCAAAAGAAGCGATCGCGATTATCGATCCTGACGGCTACTACCTCCAACAGAACGGCGCACACTTCACCCTGCTCGGCTACGCTGACGACGATCTCGAGGGCAAGACTCCCGCGATTTACCTTGGCGAAGAAACGTTCCAGAAGATCCTCAGCGAGCTCGTCAGCAAAGGAGATTACGCGGGCGAAACGATCTGTCGTACGAAGAGCGGTGAAGAACGGACAATCGAGCTCTCGGTATTCACGATGCGCAGCGGCCTGGGCGAGCCGCAGTGTTACGTCAGCATCAAGCGCGACATCACCGCGCGCAAGAAGACTGAAGAGAGGCTGGCCCAACTGCTCGTGCGTGAACGCACCGCTCGCACCGATGCAGAAAAGGCAAACCGTCTGAAAGATGAGTTTCTCGCGACGCTCTCACACGAGTTGCGCACACCGCTGAATGCCGTGATCGGTTGGTCGCGCATCCTGAAAGCCGGACGTCTCGACAATGAAAGCTCTGTACACGCGATCGAAGTGATTGAGAGAAATGCGTGGGCGCAGAAACAGATCATCGAAGACATTCTCGACGTTTCGCGGGTCATTACCGGCAAGCTTCAGCTTCACCTTGGACCAGTCGATCTGATCTCAGTCATTAAGGCAGCGCTCGATGCGGTGCGGCCGGCGCTCGAAGCCAAAGACATCCGCATCGAGACACAGTTTCCTGAAGGTCTCAAAGTGATTGCGGGCGACTTCGATCGTCTGCAACAAGTCGTGTGGAACCTGCTGTCGAATGCTTCGAAGTTTACCCCGGTTGGAGGAACGGTTGGCGTTCGCATCATTCAGGATGAAACGTACGTGCATATCCAGGTGCGCGACACAGGACCAGGCATTGCGGCTGACTTTCTGCCGCACGTCTTTGAGCGCTTCAGGCAGGCTGATGGATCCACTACTCGCACGCACGGCGGGCTCGGACTCGGACTCGCGATCGTGCGTCATCTAGTCGAGCTGCATGGTGGGATGATTGCGGCGGAAAACGAGACGTCCGGTTCAGGCGCGGTTTTTACAGTGAAACTGCCGCTGCCGAGCAGTGAGCTGAGTTTGGAGCGTGCGCCCATAGCGGCGCGTGTGGATCAGAAGGTAACGGAAGTCGATCTGAAGGATGTGCGGATTCTCGTGGTTGAGGATGAGTTGGATGCGCTCGATCTGCTTACGATCGACCTTACCGCGCACGGTGCAAAAGTCCGCGGCGCGGCTTCGGCGGCGGAGGCGATCGAGCTGCTTCGTGCGGAACAGTTTGATCTGATGATCAGCGATATTGGGATGGCGGATACGGATGGTTACAATTTAATCAAGCAGGTGCGCAGGCAGGAAAGTGAGCACGGTGAGCACATTCCGGCGATCGCGCTCACTGCTTATGCGCGCACGCAGGACCGGATACGCGCGCTCACGGCGGGTTACAACACACACGTCGCGAAGCCCGTGGAGATTAAGGAGCTCGTGACGGTGGTTAAGTGCTTGATCGGGAAGATCGGCTAGAGGACAGGATTCACAAGATTTTTCATGATTTGCAGGATGTCTTGTCAATCCTGTAGAAATCTTGTAATCCTGTCTAATGACTTCGCGTTGCTTCTGGGCCAGGACGCCTTTATCCATCGCATATCACGACGAAGAGTGGGGCGTGCCACTCCACGATGACAATCTCCTGTTTGAGTTTTTGATACTCGAAGGAGCGCAGGCCGGGCTTAGTTGGGAAACAATTCTCCGCAAGCGCGACAATTACCGCAAAGCTTTCGATCGTTTCAATCCCGCGAAAGTCGCAAAGTACGATCAACAAAAGATTGACGAGTTACTAAACAACGACGGCATCATCCGCAATCGACTCAAGATCAATTCCGCCGTGACCAATGCTCGATCGTTTCTCGAAGTGCAACGGGAGTTTGGCAGCTTCGATGAATACGTGTGGCGGTTTGTCAACGGCAAGCCGTTGAAGCGAAAGCCCGGCGAGCCGATTGCTGCGCGAACAGAGCTCTCCGACGCGCTCAGCAAAGACCTGCTAAAACGCGGGTTTAAGTTTGTCGGGTCTACGATCTGTTATTCGTTCATGCAGGCGGTCGGAATGGTTAACGATCACGATGCGACTTGTTTCCGGTACCGCCAGGTTGGGAAATAGTTTAGAGTTCAAGCTTTAGCTTGTCCGTGGCAAAGCAGCAGCCTAAAGGCTGAACTCTAAACACGGAACTCCGAACAAAATGTCTTTGCCCGTAAACGTCTTTGTGAGAAATTATCCTTCATCTTTTCGCCACTGGAGGTCCCTCAATTTGCGATTCAAACTTCTGCCACTTGCTCTGCTCGTTGTTCTTTCATTAACACACGCTGCGGTTGCCCAGAACTCCGCCGCCGCACTCGCCAATCTGCCCGAAGCAGACGCGGTCATCTACGTGAGCCCGCAACGCATCCTTAACGAAGCCGCGCCGCGCGTCATGGCGCCGGCCGATCTGACAGGCATGCGCAGCACGTTTGCCGAGCTGAAGAAGTCAGCCGGCATCGATCCGTCTACCATCGAGTATCTCGTCATCGCGGTGCGCTTCAACAAACCCGCGACTGATCTGAGTTTCGTCGCTCCCGATGTGATGGCCGTTGTCGGCGGTGACTTCAGCTCCGATTCGCTCATCACGCACGGACAACTCTACCTGCAAGACAAGGCGCGCGTTGAGAAGCACGGATCGAAATCAATCACGATCCTGCCGCTCGACTTCATGGCGGAAATGACCGTGAAAACGCCGATGCTGAAAGCGTATTCTGAGCTCGGTATCGTGCCGCTCAGCGCAAACTCGATCGCGATCGGAAATCTGGGCTATATCAAGTCGGCCATCGATGCTGCTGAGGGCAACGGGCGAATCAGTGCGGCAACGATCGAATCGTTGTTGCGAGATCCGAATGCGCTGCTCTCCGCGTCAGGCACGCCGCTCGCCGCCTTTGCGAAGAGCATCGGCTTGACCGGACTCGAAAACACGTCGCGCCCTTCGCGCTGTGATACGCCTTTTGGCAACTTCTACGCTGCCATTACAATGACGGGCACCAGCTTTACGTTCAGAGGTGCAATGAATGCCGACAATCCCGACACGGCAAAGATTATCAACAACCTGCTTTCGGTGTTGATGGAACAGGGAGTCGGTGCCGTACCTGATAAACAAGCGCAGACGATCTTGAAGAGTCTTAAAATGTCGGCGCTAGAGAACGAGATCGTTTGGGAAGCCGACATTCCTGAAAAGACGGTAGCGGACTTCCTTAAATCGAGTCCAAAAAAGGATGAGGCGGCCGTCAGCGCACCAGAGCCAAAATCGGTAAAGACGAGAAGAGCGGTACCAAAGAAGCGGACCAGGAAAAATTAAGGAGAAAGCAACCTATGCGTAAGCCAATTCTGTCATTCCTCGTGTTTTCATTGTCGCTGGCAGTCGCAGTAATTTTTGTGACTTCGTTTGATATCGCGATCACGTCGTCCGCGCAGAACGCGAACAGCTCGACGACCACGAACAAGAACCAGAACGACAGCCGCTCGATTTCTTCAGGCGCCGGCGCGCAACAACAACAGGACTTCTCGAAGAATACGTGGGAGCTTCCTGCAGACGCCGACAAGACGAAGAACCCGACGACTGCGAACGCCGAATCCGTCGAGAAGGGCAAAGCGCTGTATCTGGATAAAGACAAGGGCAACTGCATTTTTTGTCACGGCGAGACTGGTGCGGGCAATGAAGCAAACCTGGCCCGTCTACGTCGCAAACCCGCGGATCTCACGAACAAAGAGCGGATGACGGCGATGACCGATGGCGAAGTTTACTGGAAGATAACGAAGGGTATCCGGGGGATCATGCCCGCCGGTGAAAGAAAAATGACCGAGGAAGAACGCTGGCACGTCGTGAACTACGTGCGGACGCTCGCGAAAGATAAGCAATAGCTCATAAAGCCTGATCTAGAAGATCAAGTCGGGAAGAACCAGTCAGGAAGAGGGGCTTGCCCCCGCCGCTGCTTGGGTAAAAAACAGCGGGGGCAAGCCCCTCTTCCTGACTTGTTTTTTTTTTACGACGTTCAATTAAAAGAACCGCTCAGCGTATTTCCTGATCTCCTGCAACGAGCTCTCCGCCAAAACTCTAAACAGCTTCACCTCGCAGCCCGCCGGTATGCGTGGCGCCATCAGCGAGTCAGTGATCACAAATGCCGCCGAACGCAATCCCTTCTCCCAATTGCGTTCGCGCGCGTCACGAAAACTCAACGCGTCAGCATCGAGCCCCGCCGCCACGAGCATCGTCCTGGCCCACTTCAGAAACTCCGGCCAGCGCGAGACGATCGCCACTAACGCATCTTGCGGAGGACGCGTCTGTCCGCGCATTCGCTCCACCACCGAGGCTGAGTGCACCACGAGCACATCGGTTTCCGGCTTGATGCGATCAGCGAACTGGTCCATGTGCCCGTAAAGCACGACCGGCACTGCGCCCGTCATCGAGCCGTCAACTTCGTTTGGACCGGCGCCTTTGACTTTCACGGCAGTCACCGCAGCGATCTCGGCCACGAGGATCTCGCGCAACTCCGGATCCGGTTCGAGTAACACAAAATGATCCGGCCGTTGCACGGACAGTGAGCGTTGAATGCCGGTCTGTATCTCAGCGAGTGAGTAACCTTCCTCACGCAAGTTCCTGAAAAAACGCGCGATGAGCTGATCGAGCGCAAGCCCATCATCGAGTGGCTCGTCGTTACGCGCTCGCACGTAAACGCCGCTGCCTTTGCGAAACTCGACCCAGCCGCGTCGCGCGAGCTCGCGATACGCGGAGCTGACAGTGTTGGCGTGTATATCGTACCGCCGCGCGAGGTCACGTGTGCTCGGCAGGCGCTCAGCGATTTTGAGGTCGTTGCTGACGATGCCGAGAACAATCTGCGTCACGAGTTGTTCGCGGATCGGGACTTCGCTGCTTTTAGAGACCCAGAGTCGCATGTCGAGTTTGACAGGATTCCGAAATTCCCGTGATTATAAGCTAACCAATGGAAGTGAGACATGATTAATCCATCGTATCTGCGTTTGCTTCGAGAAGGCGTGCTGGAACAGCGCGTCGAGGAGCTTGAGAGTTTGCTGGAGCGCTGCACTGTCTGCCCGCGCGACTGTCTCAACAATCGTCTGAACGACGAGATCGCGGCGTGTTATTCGGGCCGGCTGCCGATTGTTTCGTCGTACACGCCGCACTTTGGCGAGGAGCCGCCTCTCACCGGCACCAAAGGCGCAGGGAATGTGTTCTTCGGCAACTGCAATCTGCGTTGTGTTTATTGTCAGAACTATCAGATTTCACAAACGCACAAACAACAGCTCAAGAACGAAGTCACGCACGAGCGTTTGGCTGAGATGCTGCTGGAGCTGCAAGCGCGCGGCTGTCACAACGTCAACTTCGTTTCGCCGACACATTTCGCGCCGCAGATGGCGCGGTCCATTTTGATTGCCGCGCGACAGGGATTGCGCGTGCCGGTGGTCTACAACACCAACACATACGATGCAGTTCCGGTGCTGAAATTACTCGATGGCATCGTTGACATTTACCTGCCTGATTTGAAATATGCTGACGACGAATCGGGCTATCAGTATTCCAAGGTGAGCGGCTACAAAGATTTCTCGCGCGCGGCGCTGCGTGAGATGTTCAGACAGACGGGCGATGAGCTCGTGTTTGATGAGAATGGATTATTGCAGCGCGGTCTGGTCGTGCGGCTACTCGTGTTGCCGAACGACATAGCAAGCGTTAGTGAATCGATCGAATGGATCAGAGACGAGCTAAGCCCGCGCGTCGCGATTTCGCTGATGGCGCAGTACTACCCCACGCACCAGGCGGAAACAAACAAGCGTTACGTTCTGCTATCGCGACGAATCAGGGAAAGCGAATGGATGAAAGCGACTGCCGCTCTCGAAGAGTTAGATATGACGGAAGGCTGGATCCAGGAATTCGACGGCGCCAGTTATTACTATCGCCCTGATTTCGAGGACGCCGATCGACCCTTTCGCGACATCAGGGATTTTGAATAATCCGCATTTTTATCCGCGTTCATCCGCGTGCGATTCATACCTGACCGCCGGACTTCCTGCCGGATAGAAAACTCCTAACAACCGCAGCTCACCCGACCCAGTGTTCTCGACGCAGTGGACCTGTTTGCGCGGAAGATAGATACACGATCCTACGCCGATCGGCGTGTTTGTCTCACCGGCCCACATCCTTCCTTCACCGCGCAGAATAAAAAGAACCTCCTCGTACTCGTGAAAATGATCGGGCGCGCGGCCTGGCGGAATCGAGCCGACAAACTGCGTTACCTGCTCGCTCCCAATCTCATCGTCGACTAAGACTCGATACCAACGATCCGCAGTCGGCAACGCTCGGCGATCGGATAGCTTCACGATCGGCGGTAACTCGACACGCTTCACCGGCTCAGCAGGACACTGCGAGCTGATGAACCGAACCACATCCGCTCCGGAATTCTCCACGCGCAACGTTTGTCCCGGCCGCAGGTAAACACCAGTCTCTGGTCCAATTTCGTACTCGTCTTCACCAATGACGACGCTACAATCCCCATCCAACACGTACAAAACTTCGTCACTATCGCGATTGCTCAGCACCGGCGAAGTGCCTGGTCCAAACTCCAACACTCGCAACGAGATCGCTTTTGCGCCACTCGCCTTCCCAATCTGGTCGTAAATCCTGAGTGAACCAGAGACACGTGGCTCACCTTCGTGCATCGTCGAAACTCGGCAACCTCCTTCCAAGACGACGGCCATCGACGAAGCTCCTTAATGTTTACTTGTTTTCAGATGATGCGTGGTGTGTTCGGTTATTGACGGCTGCGATCGCTGCGGTGCAAGCTCGTTCGTCAAGTTCACTCCCGCGGGCAAGCTCGCGGCTGCGGGCGCGTCGTAAGGAATGCGGCCGGAGTCGAGCACTTTCTGTGAAAGCGCGTCGTAAGCGTCGCCCGGAAGTGACTTGCGTGGAACAGTAAAGACCAGACCATTGACGATTACTCCGACTCCGACGAGGAAAGTGATCAGAGCCGGTGTGATGTACGGCAAAATGTCGGGCTTATCCATCGCCATGACGAGGGCAATAATCGTCGCGCCGAGACCGATAGCAGCAGTGATGATGCCAGCTCGAATGCGGCGTAAACGCTTCTCTTGCGGCGATTCGAGAAACTTCTCGAAATGCGGCAGAACGTCTTCCGCGACTCGTTCGAGATCCTTCGCGGTGCTCATCTGCCGGATCTTATCGGCGACCGCCATGCCGATATGCTCGCGCGCTGAGATTGCCGACTGCGTCACTGCGTCCGGATTTTCGAGTGAATTGCGGACGATGCGCAGGTCCGTGCCGCAGGCGCGACAAAACTGGCTCAGTTGTCGTTCTTCAGAACCGCACGACGGGCAGTACATATCGGGGATTATACGGCAACATGCTTCGGAAGTTCCTCCCCAGCGAAATAGCATTTGGGAAAGAACAAGTCAGGAAGAGGGGCTTGCCCCCGCTGTTACCTGGATTGGACGAGCGGGGGCAAGCCCCTCTTCCTGACTTGTTCTATTCCTCAGGGCCTATATGACTTATCCGTGACCGTGTTAAGATTTGTCACTTCTTCCAGAGGTAACGCCATGAAAAAATTTACTATCCTAGCCCTGCTCCTCGCGTTGTGCTTCTTGTCCGCGTCTCCATTGCTTGCCCAGGACCAGCCGGTCAACCCGCAACCCTCGCCTGCGGCTGAAGAACTGGAAAAACAGAAAGCCGAGCGCGAGAAAAACGCCTATCGCCTGCTGGATCAGGTGATCGACGAAGCGCAATCGTTGCGGCTCATCGAGAATCGCGTCCGCATACAGATCAATGCGGCAGACCTGCTCTGGGACCAAAATCAGGGCCGCGCCCGCTCGCTTTTCGCCACAGCCGCAGAAGGCATCGCGGAATCAGGGCGAGCTCCGGTGACGAACAATAATCGACGCGTTGGGCCGAATGGCGAAAACATCGGCCCGATTCCGCCACAAAATATGCGTGTGTATCAAATGCGGCAGGAGCTTGTGCTAACCGCCGCTCGTCACGATGCGGCGCTTGCTTATCAACTGCTCGCGGGAACCAAGCCTCCGGCAAGCACGCAGCCGGTGACTGCTGACGGTCGTGGTCCACGTCCACAAATCAATCCCGAGGATAATCTCGAACAAGTCTTACTCGGCCGGATCGCTGGTCTTGATCCAAAGCTCGCCGCACAGAATGCCGAGCAGATGATGGACAAGGGCCAATTTCCGACGACTCTTCCTCAGGTTCTCAATCAACTGTACAAACAGGATCCCGATGCCGCTGATAAGCTCGCTGAGAAGACCGTCAAGAAGATTCAGACAGCAAACATTTTGACCCGGACCGAAATCGGAGTCCTCGTGCAGGGATTGCTAAGGGCCGGGCCACGTCCCGCGACCAGCGGCAAGAATGAAACTGCGAATGTACAGAACACACAATGGCCCGCGGTGCTCGGACAATCTGCGTATGTCGATCTTCTGTCTACCGTTGTCGATGCAGCATTGAAAGCAACACCACCGACGATAAACAATCAACGCGGTGGTGGTCCACCCAATATTCGCGGCGGTGGTGTTGGTCCACAACCAATGACCGACGCCCAAATCGAGCAAAACAATGCGCGCCGGTTACTCGCCGGATTGCAGCAGTCGCTGCCGCTGGTGGACCAGTACCTGCCGACGAAAGCGGCGCTTTTAAAGCAAAAACTGTCGGAGATGGGTTTGACCAGCTCGACCACGAGCCTGGCCCAGACGTTCAGCGGGCTGCAGGCTAATGCGACTGCCGATTCTCTCTTGCAGGCTGCGGCCACAGCGCCGCAACAGATACAGTCGCGGCTCTACCAGCAGGCGGCTTACAAAGCGCTCGAGGAGGGCAACACGGATCGGGCGCGCCAGATCGCGAATGATCACTTGTCAAACAATGTTCGCGACACCGTGATGCAGCGAATCGATTTTCGAGAACTGGCGAAGATGGCGGAAGGCGCTCGCATTGACGAGATCCGCCAGTCAGTAGCGCGGCTTCAAACCGATAACGAAAAGCTCGATCTGTTGATACAAATTGCGGGTGACACACAAAAGAGTAATCCGAAACTGGCGGTTCAGGTGTTGGAAGACGCAAGACAGATCGTGAATCGCCGCGCGACGAGTTATCAACATTTCGAGCAGCAGCTGAAAGTGGCGCACGCCTTTGCGAGTGTAGATCCGGCGCGCAGCTTCGAAATGATGGAGCCAGGCATCAGCCAGCTCAACGAGCTACTCCAGGCGGCGTCAGTGCTGAGTGGATTCGAGATCAATATGTTTCGCGACGGTGAAATGGCGTTACAAGGCGGAAATGGTTTGACCTCGACTGTGAATCGCTACGGGCAGGAACTTGCCATACTCGCAAGAAGCGATTTCGAGCGTTCCGACACACTGGCGGGACGATTTCAGTTTACCGAGCCGAGAATCATGGCGCGGCTCGCCATCGTGCAGGGATTGCTGGACGTGAGGCCGGTGAGTCCCAGGGCGATACTGGGAAACTTTGGTGAGAATATCGTGATTACACCATAGCATCCACAGATTACACAGATGACCATGAAAAATCTGCGTAATCTGTGGATAAGTTCAAACGATCCGAGTGATCCGGTTCAAACCCCGGATCCAGTTCCCTTGCCACCCGACTCGAACCCGCAACCGCAGGCTCCAGTTCGTGAGCCGGATCAACCTCCACCAATCACAGATCCCTCTCCGCCTGAACCGATCAGACTGTAAAAAAGAAGGACTGTCGATTGCTGGAAACTTTACGCCCGCTACTCATTGTCTCTACGACTAGATGGGTGCTGCGATTCTTCCTGAGACTGGGCATATTCGGGCTCTTCCTGATGAGCGCGCTCGACTCCTCGTTCCTGGTCCTTCCCTTCGGAAACGATCTGCTGCTGATCGCGCTCGTGAGCTCGAACCGCGACAGTCTCATTTGGATCGCTTACGTCATCGTCTCGGCGCTCGGATCGGTTGTCGGCGTGTTCTTCGTCGATCTGATAATGCGAAAAGCCGGTGAGACGGGATTGGAACGTTTTATCAGCCGCAAACGAATCGACAAACTAAAAGCCAAAGTAGAGAACAAGGCCGGCGTGACTGTTTTCGTCGCGACGTTGATACCGCCGCCATTTCCCTTCACTCCTGCCGTGATGACAGCTTCTGCGTTACAGTCTCCGCGCGGTCAGTTGCTGCTCGCGGTCTTTTTGGGCCGCCTGCTGCGGTTTGGTATCGAAGCAGTTTTGGCGCTTTATTTTGGACGGCAGTTGATCGCGTTCATGAACTCTGACGTGGTCACGTATATCGTTTACGCGCTAATCGGAATGGCCGTCATCCTGAGCACCCTGTCTCTACTGCGGTGGCTAAAAAGAAAGTAGCGACAAAACTACGAAAAATCATGTAAAGGATCTTTTATAGTTTTTGTGCCCGTTTGTGGCTAATCTTATTAGCAATTCGATTTTGCTCTGTGTAAAATCGCGACTCAAAAAATACCTCCTGAAGGGAGCCACCAGGAATGCCAGAGACACGGGGCATACAAGCCACCGAGGAAATAAAAGCAGAATGGTCCCTTGCGTACAAGCACTATTTGAGAGCGCCGGGTGACCGGTTCGATAAGAAAAAAGATCGAACTCAACGCATCGACTACGTAGCCCAGGAAATGAATTTGACTCGCAAACAGGCCAAACGACGTATCCGGAATTACGAAGCCTGGCAGCGAAATATCAAAAAGGGCATCGTTACCCCCTAGTGATTTGAATTTTTACCTCCTGACTGGTCCTCACCCAGTTGTTTTAATCTCTTCAACTCTGCGTAGCCTCTGCGTTCTCTGCGCCTCTGCGGTGAAAGAAACGAAAACGCACGTAAACCGCAGAGGCGCGGAGAACGCAGAGGCTACGCAGAGTAGATTTGAGCATTACGGCACTTCTCCGTTATATTGTGGTCCTTCCCCAAACAGTTTCTAAACACTGACTTCTGAGGAGGTTTACGGTGAGCTTCATTTGTCAGAGGCGCCAACTATTGCTGGCCCTCTTCTTTCTTCTCAGTGTGGGACTTGCGCTTATGTCGTGTACTGATAATCCAAATGCATTCTCATCTTCCGGTTCGCCAAAAGACGAGGCCGAGAAGTTTCTTGCTGACGCCGAAAAGCGACTGCTGGACCTGAACATCAAGGCCAGTCGCGCCGATTGGGTCAAAAGCACTTTCATCACTGACGACACGGAGTTGCTCGCGGCCGAAGCGAACGAAAACCTGATCGCAGCAACGACCGAGCTCGCCGAGCAGTCGAGAAAATACGAGAACGTCGATCTCTCGCCCGAGGCTAAACGCAAACTCAAGCTACTGAAACTTTCGCTGACACTTCCCGCGCCGAAAGATCCAGCCGAGCGCAGTGAGCTCACAAAAATCACTGCCTCGATGGAAGGCGAGTATGGCAAAGGCAAGTATTGTCCTGACGGCGACAAAGGAAAGTGTTTGAGCCTTCCCGATCTCGAAGACATCATCAACAACAGTCGCGATCCGGAAGAGCTGAAGAAAGCGTGGGTGGGTTGGCACCAGATCGCGATACCGATTCGCAAAGAGTACGTGCGCTTCGTCGAGCTCAGCAACAAGGGCGCGAAGGAGATGGGCTTCAAAGACACGGGCGCGATGTGGCGTTCGAAGTACGACATGGAGCCCGATGCGTTCGCAGCCGAGATGGAGCGCTTGTGGCAACAAGTCAAGCCGCTCTACGACTCGCTCTACACCTACACGCGCCACAAGTTGTCTGAGAAGTATGGCAAAGACATCGTGGCGGAAGACAAACCGATTCCGGCGCACCTGCTGGGTAACATGTGGGCGCAGCAATGGGGCAACATCTATCCACTACTCGCTCCCGCAAACGCGGATCGTGGTTACGATCTAACGCAGATATTAAAGTCGAGAAATACTGACGCGAAGCAGATGGTTCGTTACGGCGAGTCGTTCTTCACGTCGCTCGGTTTCGATGCGCTGCCGTCGACGTTCTGGGATCGATCGTTATTCCTCAAGCCGGCGGATCGTGAAGTGGTCTGTCACGCGAGCGCGTGGGACATCGACTTCGAAAAAGATGTGCGGCTGAAGATGTGCGTGCAGATCAACGAAGAAGACTTTACTACCGTGCATCACGAGCTCGGCCACAATTACTATCAGATGGCCTACTCGACGAAACCGCTCCTGTTTCGCGACAGCGCAAACGACGGGTTTCACGAAGCGATTGGCGACACCGTCGCGCTGTCAGTTACGCCCGCTTATCTGAAACAGCTCGGCTTGATCGATAAAGTGCCGGATCCGACTGCGGACATCGGTTTCCTGCTGAATCGCGCGCTCGATAAAGTCGCGTTTCTTCCATTTGGCTACCTCATAGACCAGTGGCGCTGGAAAGTGTTCTCGGGTGAAGTTGGACCAAACGATTACAACAAAGTGTGGTGGGATTTGCGGCTGAAGTATCAGGGGATCGCGCCGCCAGTGCCGCGCACTGAGCAGGACTTCGATCCAGGGGCGAAGTATCACGTTCCGGCAAACACGCCGTACGCGCGCTACTTTCTCGCCGCGATTCTACAGTTTCAGTTTCATCGCGCGCTGTGTCGTGAAGCGGGTGTCACGGGACCTCTCTACCAGTGCTCGATCTACGGAAACAAGAAGGCCGGCGAGAAGCTAAAAGCGATGCTCGCGATGGGTATGAGTGAGCCGTGGCCCGCAGCGCTGAAAGCGATGACGGGCGAAGAGAAGATGGACGCCACCGCGATCCTCGATTACTTCGCGCCGCTGAAGATATGGCTGGATGAGCAGAACAAAATACCAGCCACAGATTAACGCGGATACACACGGATGAGAATGCTGTTTCTGATCCGTGGTAAGCCGTGTTTATCCGTGGCTAGATATTCGGGTAATGCTGCTGTCGCGGAGCACGTAATGTTGTGTTTGTGGCTCGGTGATGATCTCGGCCGTGTGAAACTTGCGCAGCACGTCCGGCGGCCACACGCGATGTGCTCGGCCTTCGCGGACGGTCGCACTGTTAACGCGCATGAAGTCGATAGTTGAAGGAACCGAAGTCGGGGATTTGACCAGCGAATACTTCAGCGTGCGACGCTTGGCCAGTGGGAATGGTATCGAGAGGATTGAGTTTGCTTGGGCTAGTACTTTCATAAACACCTTGGGTTGAACTCAGATTAACTCCTGTCCAACCTAAAGGCAGTGCCAATCGACGACGGTTTCCAGCTTTTTCTCTTTTGTGGATTTAAAACCAGGAGGGGCGCCAAGTAATGGCGCCCCTCAAGTCATTGTTTATGCTCAGTTAACTGTTAGTTACGCGGCCAGCGGTTGTCCCAACGACCTCCTCGGCGGTTGCCGCCGTATCGCTGGAAGCCCTCACGGTAACCCTGTTCAAACGCATCACGGAAGACCTGCTTGTACTGTCCCCTGTTTCCATAGGACGAGTTGTAGCCTTCAGTGGCGTTCCTCCAGTAGCGCGAACGCTGCGGGTTAAAGCTCTGGCCACGCTGTGCGTCAGACGCGCCGACGTTCATGCCGTAGCTGTAGCCCTGCTGGCGAGCGTTTTGATAACCGTAGTTTCTGTCGCGGTAACGATCATCTCGACGATCCCCACGGTCATCTCTGCGATCGCGATCGCGATCACGATCCCACTGGGCCTGAGCACTGGAACTGGCGACTGTTAATACTCCGAACAGTAGGAAGAAAGCCAGTAAATATCCACCAATTGATTTACTCGAGTAAGCTAGTTTCATGTGTCTCAACCTCCGGCGTCCATTGGGCAACTGCCATGCCCCTCGCCGATGCGGAGATTTAGGCGGTTTTTGACAGATGAAATGTGGAGATCTGACCCGATATCATCCACAGGCTACACCGATTAGGATAAAAATCTGCGTAATCTGCGGATCAAATCGTTTAGGCAGGACGTTGCAAGTAGGATCTGAGCTCGGGCCGTGTAGCTTTGCGCATCAATGCTGCCTTTGCCTTCCACTCCATTGCCCGACTCAACTCGACGAGAAAGTGAGTCTCGCCTGACTCGAATGATGCGATAGGCGCGCCGTCCTGGTAGAGAATACGGTTGCTCGTGTGAGCGGTGATGCGGGGGCCAGGGATGATGATGCCGGCGAGGTTTAATGGATCGGCAGCGCTCACCGAGATCAAACTTTCCTGTGCGCCGGTGCGGCGAATCGCACGAACCATTCCGATTGCTTCAGGCAGCGCAAACTGTTCACCCGAAATGCCTGCGACGAAGCGTCCGCCCCGGATGTCACCGCGCATCTCGAGTCGATGATAGAAACGCAGCAGCACACGCCACGGCAGCGCCATCCCTTCTCGTTCGAGCAGACGTTTGAAAACTACTCCGTAGCGTTTGAGCAGTGCCCACGCGACTTCCTCGATCAGCGCCTGGTCGTTCAGGTTTGGAGGAGTGTTGTTGCGATGCAGGATGGACCAGCGGCCGGCGCTCGCCATCTCGTAAACTGGTTGTCGATGTTTCCTGCGCGATGCGGCTTGTGTCTTACGACTTCCGGGTGTCAGCAGCGCACGCAAGCCTGCGAAGCTGTCGGAAACGACCACGCCATTCGCCACGAGGTCAGCCAACGCTTCTTCAACCTGACTGCGCAACAAGTCCGTGTTGTCGACGATGTCAGTGAAGAACGACGCGCCACGCGTTTTCAGATAATCGTAGACTGTTTGCGTGGTGGTTGAGAATTCCGACGTGCTCGCGGGTGCGGGTTGCGGGAAGACGGAGCTCCAGAGTGCGAAGTTCTTGCGTCGCAGGAGCGCGATCGGTGTGTTGCGCACTGGTCCGGAGCCACGTGTTCGTTCGGCAGTGTCTGACGCGGAGCGCGCGAGTGGAGTTAATCGCGCCCACACCACTTCACCAGACAAGCACAAAGCATCGAGCCACGCTGGATCGTACTCGACCATTCGCGCGGGCAGCAGCTCGCCTTCCCACGCCGCGGCTGGCGCTTCGACACCTTCCAATTGCTCAATGATGGCCTTGAGACTTTCCGGCCCTTCCATCTGGTGGTCGGGCGTGACCTTCTGCCATGCGAGCAGGAAGCGAATGAAGTCGCTGCTGGAGACGGGCTCGATCTCCTGTCGCAATCGATTCAATGTGTAACTGTGAATTCGAGCAAGCAGGCGCCGCGCACTCCATTCAGTGACGGTGGTGTCAAATGTGAATTTTCCGCGGATCACGAAACCTTCTGCTTCGAGTTTCAGCAGAGCGGTTTCGATCTCGAGCTTGTTCAAACCGGATGAAGCGACGAGTTGATCGATGGTTACTGGTCCGAGTCCTTCCAAACGCCCGCGAATAATCTCAACAAGCGCGTCTTCAAACGCCCACGGTATACGGGCAACACTCTCCGGCGCAATAATTGACGGCTGCAACTCAGCGTTTGGATAAACGATGCGCAGTTGCGGCAGACGTTCTGCCGCAACCCACAATCTGATCGTGGGCGTCGACATCACCGCCGCCCGACGATCCGCGTTCAACTCAGCAAAGAACTCCTGCCACGACGCACCTTCCGCTTCAGTGACGAAGCCTAATTCCACCAGCGCGTCGTGAAGCTCGTCCGCATTGCGCGGCTCGGGCCAAACCTCATCGCGCACACGATCGATCGCGGCCTGATCGAGTTTGCCCATGTCGCCTGCTGTTTCCGGGTCGAGCCAGCGTCGTTGAAACACGGCGCGTGTACGACGCTCTTCCAGCGGCGCATCATCAAGATAAGCGTATGGCCGCGCGTTGAGAATCTCCTGCGAGAGCGGCGAAGCCTCGATTACGTCGCGGGCGAACAGGTTCTTCTCGTTTCGCTCGATTGAAGTCAGCAGACGCTCAAGGCCCTCGATGTCCATCGCCTCTTCAAGACAGTCTTTGACTGTTTGATCGACGAGAGGGTGCGAGGGTATCTCGCGTTCGCCAGTCGGAAGATTTTCAGCGCACGCGACCTGGTCCGGGAAGATGGCAGTCAACAGATCTTCCGCATCCATACGTTGCAACTGCGCCGGAATCTTTTTGCCGCCACGACGTCTCAACACCGCGAGTGAGCGCGTGACGTTCCAGCGCCAGCGAATGTTCCACATCGGCGCGTCAAGCAATGCCTGGCACAAAAGCTGTCGTACCGTCTTCGAATTTAGATAATGAAAAACTTCATCCAGCGGAAAACTGTGCGTTGGCCCAAGCGAAAGCACGATCGCATCTTCGGTCGCTGCCGCCTGCAACTCGAAATTAAACTTGCGACAGAAGCGCTTCCGCAGCGCCAACCCCCAGGCACGATTCAGACGACTGCCAAATGGTGAGTGCAGCACTAGCTGCATACTCCCACTATCATCAAAAAACCGTTCGAGCACGAGATTGTCCTGCGACGGCATCACACCCAACACGATCTTGGCTCCCGCCAGATAATCGACAATCTGCTCCGCTGCCGACTCCGATATCCCCAACTCGCTCGTCAACCACTCCACGGCCGGTTCCAGGTTAACCCCCGATCCGTTTTCATCCGCGTTAATACGCTTCGCCACTTCCTCTCGTAACCGCGAAACGGAGATGGAAAGTTCATGCGTCCTTGCCGGCGCCTCACCCAACCAGAACGGAATCGAAGGTGGCTGACCGTGTGCATCCTCAACTCGCACCTTGCCCTGCTCAACTCGCAACACACGCCACGACGTGTTTCCGAGTTGAAAGATGTCACCCTGCAAACTCTCGATCGCAAAGTCTTCATTAACTGTGCCGATAACCAGATCGCTCGGTTCGAGCACAACTGCATAATCCGCTGTGTCGGGAATTGCGCCGCCGGAAGTTATCGCCGCCAGACGCGCGCCTCTGCGACCGCGCAAACGCTGGTTCACTGCATCGTGATGCAGATACGTCGATCGCCGTCCGCGTTTCGTGCTGAATCCTTCAGCGAGCATCCGTACGATCGAATCAAACTGCTTGCGTTCGAGATTGCGATATGGGTAAGCACGACGAACCATCCGGAAGAGATCGTCTTCGCCCCACTCTTCGGCAGCGACAGCCGCGACAATCTGCTGCGCGAGAATGTCGAGCGGCTTTTCAGGAATCTCCAAACGATCCAGCTCACCACGACGAACCGAATCTACGATTGCGGCACACTCGACCAGTTCATCGCGCGAAAGTGGAAAGATCCGGCCCTTCGGAAAACCTGCGACCGTATGATTCGAACGGCCGACACGCTGCAGGAAGCTCGCGATCGATCGAGTCGAGCCAAGCTGGCAGACGAGATTTACGTCGCCGATATCGATGCCGAGCTCGAGCGAGGCAGTGGCGACCAGTGCGCTCAACTCGCCCGACTTCAATCGCTGCTCGGCCAGGAGACGATGCTCGCGCGCGAGACTGCCGTGATGCGCAGCGATATTCTCATCGCCAATGCGCTCACCGAGATGTCGTGCGACTCGCTCTGCGAGACGACGCGTGTTGACGAAGACGAGCGTCGTGTGGTGCTGGCGAATCAGTTGGGCCAGTCGATCGTAAACTTCTTCCCAAACCTCGCCGGACATCACGGCTGATAAGGGTGATTCGGGCAGCTCGATTGCGAGGTCAAGTTTTCTGATGTGACCGCTGTCGATAATCGTGCAATCGTGGTTCTCAGTGCCGGCGAGAAAGCGCGCCACTTCTTCGATAGGACGCTGCGTCGCTGAAAGCCCAATACGCGTCAACGAAGCGTTGTTCGAGCGCACGAGTTGCTCGAGACGCTCGATCGAGAGCGCTAAATGTGAGCCGCGCTTGTCGCCGACAACAGCGTGAATCTCGTCGACGATCAGTGTGCGCGCAGTTTCGAGCATCCGGCGGCCGCCTTCGCTGGTTAAGAGAATGTAGAGCGACTCCGGCGTGGTGACGACGACGTGTGGCGGACGCTTCGTCATCGCGGTTCGTTCCGCGGCAGGTGTGTCGCCGGTGCGAACGAGCGTACGAATGTTGACTTCGGGCAGACCGAGAGCTTTCAGCTCTTCCTGAATTCCTTCGAGCGGAACCTGGAGATTCCGCTGTACGTCATTGCTGAGCGCCTTCAGCGGTGAGACGTAGATGACGTGTGTGGAATCGTCGAGTTTTCCTTCGACACCGAGCCGGACCAGATCATCGATCGCAGACAGAAACGCGGCCAGAGTCTTACCGGATCCGGTGGGCGCGGCAATCAGCGTGTGCCGCTGCTTCTTGATTTCAGGCCACGCCTGTAACTGCGGCTCGGTGGGAGCGGGAAAGCTGCGCGCAAACCAGCGCGCCACTGCTGGATGGAAGAGCTCGTGTTTCATAGGTGAAATGCATTATAAAGCACGCCACAAAAAGCCACAAAAGGAAATGCTGATCCGCGTTTATCCGTGCTTTGATCCGTCTAATCCGTGTTACTCGAACTGTTTCCTGAACTGCTCAAATTGTTCTTTGAGCTTCTCAACTTCCGCTGCGAGCTCGTCAACCTTTTGTTCCAGACCCGCACGTCGCGATGGACTCGCCGCAGCCACGCGCTCAGTTTCCGCGAGGGCTTCGAGATCGATCTCGCCATTAAGCAGATGCGCGAACCGGCCTTCCTTCTGTCCGGGCTGGCGCGGCAGTCGCGCGACGAGTGGCTCCGAATCGCGCGATATCAGCCCGTTGAGCGTCGTCTCAACTTCTTCCAGACTTGCAAACTCGTGCAGGCGTCCAGCATTGCCACGCAACTCCCCTAGTGTCTGCGCACCGCGCAACATCAACGCGCACATCAGCGCCACTTCGGGACGACTCAGGTGCATCACTTCCGGCATCACGTGCTTATACTTCGGCACGCGACTCGTGCTGCCGTAAAAGACATAAGAGAGGTTCTTCTCACGCAGGGTCTCTACGGCGTCGGCAACCTGGTTCTCGGAATAAGTCGTGACTGGGTTGCGATTGTTTTTCTGGTTGCACGCGAGCGTCAACGCATTAATCGTGAGCGGGTAGTATTCGGGTGTCGTGATCTGTTTCTCAATCAGCGAGCCGAGAACGCGGGTTTCAATGTCGGTCAGGATTGTCGTCATAGGAAGAGCTTCATCCACAGATTACATAGATGCGGAAATAATCTGCGTAATCTGTGGATAAAGGAAAGTTTACTGGTCGTCGCCGTCAGCGGTGCTCGGGCGTTGTCCTTGCGGGCGTGGCTCCGTGCGTCCGACGTTCAGGTTGTCGTAATTCAACGCCGCATTGAACACGAGGAAAAACTCGCCCTGCGTCTGGTGTCGCCACATCGGGTTCGTGGCAAACATCACGACGTGCCCACGCCCAACCGGCACATCAACAACCGCCGGACGATTCGCAAGCTCATTGGCGCCTGCAAGCATGCCGCTGATGAGCAGGTTCTTTTCATCAGACGCAAAACGCAGCACGACACGCGGCCGCAACTGCGGTGGCGTGTAGAAGGGGCTCTCGCGCAGGTCGGCATCGGGATCGGGCCGGTTGTTGGGATCCGCCGGTCGTGGCTGTGGCATCGCCTGAATTACGTCCGGATCGTTAACACCGCCGCGTCCCGAAGCACGCGAGCCAGTACCACCGCCGCCGCCCTGACCACCACCACCGCCACCGCCGGGGCCGCCTCCTGTCTGCACCTGAAACAACGGCGACTGGCTGAAGTAGATCGGCAAACCAGCATCGTAACCGTAAGCAATCGGGCTCTTTCGATCTGCAAAAGTTGAATTGTAAATCGAGCCACGCGCCTGAAGTCTCTCAGCCGCTTGAATCGAAACGCCGCTCGTGATGCCGTAGTCGATCGGCACTTGCGAGACGCCACCGATCGTGATGAAGAGACCGCCGTCTTCGATGAACTTCTGCAAGTTGGCGACGCCGGCGACTGTCATTCCACCACGCATGTCGTCAGTCTGGTCCGGCGAGTTACCAAAGTTCGGCGTAACCGCTGACGCTTTCCACGGAATCGGGTCGCCACGTCGCGGCATGCCGTTGACGATCGCCTGCGCTGAGCCACCGACTGGCGGGAAGATCAGCACGTCAAACTTCTCGCGCAGGTTCGGCGTGTTGCGAATTACGTGATCCGAGATGTACGTGTAGGGAATCTGATACTTGTCGAATTCGATGCGATACCAGCCTTCGTTTTGCGTGTTGGTCCAGGTGTGAACAATCGCGATGCGCGGCACCGCGAGCTCGTGTGTCTTCACTTCCGGCAGCTTCTCGATACCAACTGCTTTCAATCCCAGCTCAGTAGCAGCAGACTCCAGCCGCGACCGCAAGTCCGCGGGATTGCCGTCTTTCTTAATGATGAAGGAGCCGGTGTTGTACTGCTGATCGCCAACCTTGAAGGAGTCTTCAGCGGCGCTCATCTTCACGTCCTTTAAACGGAAGCGAAGCGTTGCGAGCGTGTTGTCAGTGTTGTGATTGATCAGGTAAGCAACCGCTGATGCCGGACCTGTTAGTTGTCCCGTTACTTCTGCATCCTGCGTGAGCAACGTCGCAGGCGCGGCGAGCACGCTCTTATCGACGACGCGCACGGTTTTGACGTTGCGCATCGCGCCCATCGTCCAGCCGGTGTCGTCGTATGGCGCCGGATCGCTGACGTTGTAATACTGCGTGTCGAGCAGCATGTCAGCCATGCGCGAATACGGCTGGTCCATCCTGACGATGTAAGAGCCCGCCGGGTATTTCTGATCCTTGACGCTGAACTCCTTCGTCGCGCGATGCACTTCAACGCCCTGCAACCGCAGCAGATTCACCATGTCGGCGGCTTCAACCGGACGCGGCGTGTCGCCGGGAATGATGTAGGCCGCGGGGCCTTCGTTGGCAGCCTTCGCGATCGAGCGTTTGCTCTTCAGGTAGAAGTTGTTGAGGAAGCGCTCTTTCTCCTTCGCGACGAAGTTCATCGCAAAGAGGATCGCTGACTGCTGCATGTTGACGTTGTTGCGCATGGACCAGTTCACGCGCGGGAATGGCGGATTAGGTCGATACCAGACACGCGAAGTCTGGTTGGCGCCGAGAGTTCGCTCGCGCGTGTCGGCGCCGCCGTTGCCAAATGTTTCGTAGAAGCGGCCGATCGAGTTGTGACCGGTGGCGATGTAGAGCATGTAATTCGGCGCCCAGCCGTCGTAAAAACCGTGCGTCCAAACACCGGGAACGCCGCGCTTCGTCATCTCTTCGATCTCGTGATACGCGAGTAGCTGAAACTCATCGATTGCGAGCGGATCGAGCCAGGCGTTGTATGGGCCAGTGCCGGTCATCGTGTAGAGATACGGCACTGATTCGTGCAGGTCGTGAAGCACTGTCGGGTGATAGTCGAGAAACGTCTTCATCTGGTTGCGCGTGAGCGCGAGTGCGAGTCCGAGACCGTCGCGATTGTTGTCGTGGGCGACGTACTTGCCCCAGTAGAGCAGTGGCGGCGTTGGTTTGCCGGGATTCGCTTTACGATAGTTGTAAAGATCAACCATGCGATCGCGGCCATCTACTTCGAGCGCCGGCGTGATCATGATGATCATGTTCTTGCGGATGTCTTCGATGAATGGCGAGTCCTCAACTGCGAGGCGATAGGCCATCTCCATCAGCATCTCGGGCGAGCCGGTTTCGGGCGAGTGGATGGAGCCGGAGGCCCAGTAGAACGGTTTGCCTTCCGAGATCAGCGTCTGTGCGTCAGCGTCCGTGAGCTTTCTCGGATCGGCGAGTTTCGCGGTGATTTCTTTGTAACGATCAAGCTTCGCGAGATTCTCTTCGTCACTCACCAGGACGAGCATCTGCTCGCGTCCCTCTTCGCTCTTTTCCGGCGCGACGAGCACGCGCACGCGCGGCGAAGCTTTCGCGAGCTCACGGTAGTAACGATAGAGATCTTTCGTGTAAGTGAGCTTGTTCGGAGTCCCGACTGCGTAACCCAAAACTTTTTCAGGAGAAGGCACCTTGGCAGACAGCGGCAGGTGATCGACGAGCTCGGTCATGAAGTACTTCTCAGTCGTATACTCGGCGATCTTCGCGCCGTAAGCGGTGTCGAGCGGAGACTTTGGAGTGGTGTATTTCGGATTGACGGGCGTGTTCTTCGCCGCGGTCGTTGGCGCGCTCGCGCCTGTAGACTCAGCAGTACTGCGCGCCTCGCTTTGCGCAATGACTGATCCAGCAGCAAACATCACAAACACAAAAATAGCGAGCACTCTTCGGAGTTCTGGGGACATGATGTTCTCCTTCAGTTAGGTAGGCCTGATCCGCGTAGATCTTTTTAAAATCCGTCTAATCCGTGTCACCGATCCTGTGCACACCGAAATCCCGAAAGCATCCAGCGCTCGTGGGCGTGGAAGAAGTTTCGGTACGTCGCTCTGATGTGCAACTGCGGCGTAGCAAACGAGCCACCGCGCAAAACCTTTTGATTGACGAACCACTTGTCGTTGTATTCGTCAAACTCTGACTTGAATCCCGGGTAGGGCACGTAGTCGGAATTGGTCCACTCCCACACGTCGCCAATCATCTGCTGGCAGCCGTAAGCGTTCGCGCCTTCGGGAAAAGCGCCGATAGGTGTGACTGACCAGAAATCGTTCTCGAAGAGATTTGCGTTGCCGCTGGTGGGGTCAGTGTCGCCCCACGGAAATGCTTTCCTGACGTTGTCGCGGGCATCATAACACGCAGCCTTCTCCCATTCCGCTTCAGTCGGGAGTCTTTTGCCGGCCCACTTTGCAAATGCTGATGCCTCGAAATAACTGACGTGAGAAACGGGCTCGTCTTTCTTCGTCGCCGCGGGATGTAGACCGGCAAAGTCGCGAATCATCCACTCGCCGTCGTGCAGTTCCCAGTAAAGCGGCGTCCGCCATTGCTCGCTATTGACTGTTGCCCAGCCTTCGGAGAACCACCAGCGAAAGTTTTGATAACCACCATCGTTGATGAACTCAAGAAAGTCGCCGTTGCTCACAGGGGCTTTATCCAGCGCGTAGTCTTGGAGGAAGACCTGGTGCGCGGGCTTCTCGTTGTCGAATGCGAAGTCATACGAGCGGCTCGCGCCGGCGTGATCGTAACCTAACCAGAACAGTCCGCCTTCAATCTCAGCCATGCCTTTAACGGGGGTTAACGGTTGTGGCACTGGCTTCATTAACACGTCAAACTGATCGCACAAGAGGTGTTTGATGTCGTAGACGAGTAGCTCCTGGTGCTGCATCTCGTGTTCGAGTCCGAGTTGTACCAGCGACAGCAGCGTCTCCGATAAGCTTTCCGGTGATTGCAGCAGTTGGCGTACCTGCTCGTCGATGTGGTTGCGGTAAGCGACGGTTTCTTTCACAGTCGGCCGCGATTTAGTTCCGCGTTTCGGACGCTCGATGCGCTCACCGAAGCCTTCATAATACGAGTTGAAGTAGAAGAGAAAATCTTCGGAATAAACTCGATAACCAGGCTTGTGAGCTTGCAGCACGGTTTCGAAGAACCAGGACGTGTGGCCGATGTGCCAGCGCGGCGGGCTCATGAATTCTGCCGTCTGGATGACGTAATCTTCGATCTCGAGCGGCGCGACGATCTGCATCGTGCGTGCGCGCACTTGCTTGTAAAGCTCCGCTATGGAGACGGAATCCTGCCTTAAGATCTCACGGATTGTCGAAGCCATGGTTGATTGAGGCAATAATAACCGCTGTGGCTCGAAAAGCGTAATCAGACCTAAATCACTACTATTTTTCGGGGGCTGTCTTGGAGCACACGGCCAATGGCGCGCGCTTTTGGGTAATCCTTGTTAAGCGTGTGCAGAAGAGCCTCGCTTTTATCTGCAGCGATCGCGATCAGCATTCCGCCGGCAGTCTGTGGATCGAAGAGCAACTTGATTATGTTCTGATCGACCGCTTCAGCTATGTCTACATCCGCGCCGACGTATTCACGATTCGTTTTGTCACCGCTCGTCAACATGCCCTGAGACGCCAATTCCAATGCACCTTCGAGCAGCGGCACCGCACTCGCATCAATTTCGATCGTGACTTTGCTCGCGCACGCCATTTCCCACGCATGACCAAGGAGCGCGAAACCCGTCACATCCGTCGCGCCCGTCACGCTAAACTCGCGCATGGCTTCGGCTGCGTACTGGCCCGGCGTCAGCATTGTCTCAACTGAACCTGCAACCACCGAATCACTCGCGCGTCCCTTCTTGATCCCCGTGGAAATCACTCCCGTTCCGATCGGCTTAGTCAGAATGATCACATCACCTGCTCGCGCGCCGGAGTTCTTAGCCACTTTGTTCGGATCGATCACACCAGTAACCGAGTAACCGAACATGATCTGCTCGTTATCGACGCTGTGTCCGCCAATCAACGTGACACCATACTTGTTGATGGTTTCCAACCCACCGCGCATGATCTCACCCAGAATCGCAGGATCGACCCCTTTCTTCGGAAAGCAAGTGATCGCCATCGCCGTGATCGGCGTTCCGGCCATGGCCCAAACGTCGTTGATGGAATTGAGCGCGGCGATGCGACCGTAATCGTATGGGTCATCGACGATCGGCGTGAAGAAATCGAGCGTCTGCACGATTGCGAGGTCGTCTCGAAGGCGATATACACCCGCGTCGTCGGCCGTTTCAAAACCGACAATCAAATTTGGGTCATGAGGTTGTTTCGGAAGCCCGCTCAGAACCTGAGCGAGTAAGCTCGGGCTAAGCTTCGCCGCTCAACCCGAACACGCAACCATCTCTGTCAGCCGCATCAGATCACCTCCCTGCTTCAAGGATAAAGTCTTTATGCCACAAAAAAGCACAAAAATCACAAAAGGTTAAATAGATCTTGAGCCTTCTGTGCTTTTTTGTGGCTATGAACGAGCAAATGCCGAAACGAATCATCCGCATTGGTCCGGCCGGCTGGTCTTATAAGGACTGGGAAGGGGTGGTGTATCCGCAGAAGCCGGGGAAGGCGTTTGATCCGCTTGAATATCTGGCACGGTTCTTCGATACGATAGAAATCAATAGTAGCTTCTACCGTCCGCCCGCGACGACAACGACCAAATCGTGGGCAACGCGTGTCGCGGAGAATAAGAATTTCGTTTTTACAGCGAAATTGCATCGTGTGTTTACGCACGAGCGTGGCAAGGCGACGAAGAAGGATGAAAAGGAGTACCGGCAAGGCATGGATGTGCTGGCGAAGGCCGGCAAACTCGGATCGGTACTGCTACAGTTTCCGTGGTCGTTCAAAAACACGCCCGACGATCGTGTCTATCTCGCGAAGCTGCTGGAAAAGTTTTCAGATTATCCGCTGGTCCTGGAAGTGAGGCACTCGTCGTGGAACACGCTGGAAGTCTATGACTGGCTCGAAGAGCGCGGTGTTGGGATCTGTAACATCGATCAGCCGGTATTTAAGAAGTCGATTCGACCGCAGGCGTTAACGACGTCGCCTATTGGTTATGTGAGAATGCACGGCAGAAACTATAAAGATTGGTTTCGTGAAAAGGCGCCGCGTGATGAGCGTTACAATTACCTCTATTCGATTGATGAGCTCGATCCGTGGCTGGTCCGTATCAAGGAAGTCGCAAAGCAATCGCGCGAGACGTACGTGGTCACAAACAATCACTTCCGTGGGCAGGCGGTTGTGAATGCGTTGGAGATTAAAGCGGCACTGGGCGAGGAGCGCGTTCCCGCTCCTGAGCCACTGTTTAAGGTTTATCCGCGGTTGAGTGAATCGGCAGTGCCCGATGAAGATAAAGAGAAGTTACTGTTCGACTGATTTCATTGTCGCCGGCGCGTTTTATTGCTTCCCATCGAGACGATCACGTCGAATTCATCTTTGGTCAATGGCATCACTGACAGTTGCGACTGCCGAATCAACGGCAGTTGACTAAGACGTTTGTCGTAACGAATAGCCGCGAGTTGAACAGACGTTGCGAGAGGCTTGACGGGTTTGAGATCAACTGCAACCCACTGCGGATCGTCGGCGGTCGGATCCGGATATGCCCCCTTGGCGACTTCCGCCAACCCCACGACCTCTTTTCCTTTACCCGAGTGATAAAAGAGGACCTTGTCGCCGGGGTTCATCGCCTTCAGGTTGTTTCTGGCCTGGTAGTTTCGCACGCCCGACCAATCAGTGCTGCCGTCTCTCACGAAGTCGTCCCAGGAATAAGTCTCAGGCTCCTGTTTCACCATCCAGTAACCGTGTTTGTTTTTTGTTGATGCTTTCATGAAAGTGACCTTGATCCTCTACAATTCTTATAGACCAACGACAAAGGACAAATATGCTCAAAGAGGGATCTACTGCACCTGCATTCAAAACCAAGGACGCCAACGGCGAACCCGTAAGCTTAAAAGATCTGCGCGGACAGAAGGTAGTGCTTTATTTTTACCCGAAAGACGACACGCCAGGTTGCACCAAAGAAGCCTGCTCGTTTCGTGATGCCTTTTCTCAGTTCGAGAAGAAGGGTATCGCGGTGCTGGGCGTTTCGCCAGACAGCGAAGCTAAACACCAAAAGTTCGTTACCAAGTACAAACTCCCGTTCACACTGCTAGCCGATACGGATCGATTGATCGCCGAGGCTTACGGTGTTTGGGGAGAGAAAAAGTTCATGGGACGAACGTACATGGGTGTTCATCGGACCACCTTTTTGATCGATGAAAAAGGCAAGATCAAAAAGATCTTCGAGAAGGTAAAGCCCGAAGATCACGCCAGTGAGGTGCTCGAGGCATTCGCTGACTAAATTAAGGTAGTCGCCGCTTACAATTCTGATCGTTGACTTGAGGAAATCAGGATCGACAATCGGAATTGCACAACACGGAGGCTAGGCTGCCACCCAGCCTCCGATTTTTTCTGGCTCACCCTCCGGGTTTCTTCCAGGCATCAATCCCGGCAAACAACTAAACGAACTGGGCACGTCGCGTTTGCGCGCCGGCAGACGTGGACCATCATCGACAGTCGTAGTCTCGGCAGTCTCGTTAAGGAAATAGAGCCGGGTGTTATCGACGACGTGGGTTCTGATCTCGTGAGTCCAGAGCAGGAGATTAGCTAACGCGTCTCCGATTTCGTCTTTTCCGAGTTTGGTTTCCTGCGCGATCTCACGTTGCGTTCGCGAGCCGCGACGAATCGCATCACGCACACGCTCAACAGGAGATAACTTGCTCATTGCTTTCGCGTGATAGTGACCGTTGCCGGACGAATCACTTGAAAGCAGCTCCGCGATATCAACTTGTTGGGAGATATATTTCTTCCGAGCAGTTTTATATTCCTTAAGAGCGCGACGGCTTTGAGTGACCTTTTGACGAATGCAACTCTTGCAATAGAGATTGCGTCCGTCTTTACGGGCGCGACAAATTCCAAACTCGGATATGGGAAGTTCTTTTGTACAGATAGGACAGTTTTTTACTTGGGGGGACAAATGTAGTTCGGCCATTTCACACAACTCCACTGGGCATCAAGACGTGCTTGCAATCCGTAATCGGACAACACTACACCCTCATCCGGTACTTAAAACCTCCGGCAAAGGCATCGATTTGGGGATTATTTTTTTGGCGAAGATCCCACTGGGCGCTCGCCTAGATTGCCTGCGTAACTACCGCACCTAGTCACGCCCCAATAACTTACCTGACTCCGCTCGTTGAAGGTCTCTGGGCAACATTGCGAGAATATGTGAGCTTAGTAAACCTTCAAACGATCATCCAACAGGCCGCTGATCAAAACATGTAATGGCAATCAATTGTTCAGCGAGGGAATCGCATTATAGTGATCGACACTTTTTTTGCAACATCTTTTTCAGATTTGTTTCGAACGAACTCCAACTCCAAATATCGTCGATCGATGTCACACTCAAGATCACTTTCTACAAACGCAAACGTCTCTTGAATGAGAGGATACGTGATCACACCACTCGTATTATGCGAATATTTTTTGTGTCTGAATTGTCGCGAACGTGATCGGCAGATACGCGAATTCGTTAGAGAAATTGAGTGGGGTAAAAATCGTTCGCCGAATGTTTGGCGCAACACGTTCGTATTTCTTTTTCATGGTCCTACCATTAGTAGCGCGGGCGAAAAACACATGGACCAGGCGTGATGAGTCATTCGTACGCGATCGATCTCTTAACGCTTAACACGTTCATTTATAACGCTTTTTGCCTGCGCCGCTCACGTGTGCAAAGTGTTCTAAATGCGCCTTTGTAACAGCTTTGTAAAACTCAGCACTAGATTTCCACAAAGATTTCCACAGGATCTGTGAATAACTTTTTACGACTTGAGTGACGATCGATCTTTGAGTCGATAGACAAACTTGAGACCCGACCACGTCTCATCGATCGCGCAGATCTTCACGTCAACGAGTCCCGCATCCAAACCGATCTGTCGCACGCGCTGCTCAGAGAGATCAGTAGCGACGCCTGAGCTCTTCTTCGGCCACGCGATCCAGATCATTCCGTTCGAAACAAGTTTTGTAGCGAGCTTCGCGAAGTCACGCACCAACTGTCGCTCATGCAAGACAAAAAAGAGAATGATGTCGAGCGACTTCGCTGGTCGCGTTATGAACTGAACGTTGGCTGGCAGTTCGCCTAGTTCGGATTGAAAGTCTTTCGGCGCATTGACCAATGCGATTCGTGATCCTTCTTTGATTCCGAGCTTCTTGGGTAATGGTGTTCCGGAGTATCCAGCCATGTTGTCACCAGAGTCTGAGAACTTTCCACCATGTGAATCCCACCAGACTCCAGACGCTGATCGTTATCAAGGATGCAATCAGGCCGAGGGTCCACCAGGTTCGTTGCGATGTGTAGCCGGCGCCGAAGTATATCGGTGCGGGTGTTGTGCCGTAATGAGTCAGTGAGGCAGCGAGGTTTGAGAAGTACGCGAGCGAGAGCACGGCTAAGTACGGCGGTGCGCCAGCGGCAAGTATCACGATTAAAAAAGGTGTAAACATCGCGGTCACGTGCGCTGTGATGCTTGCGAAGACGTAGTGTGCATAGAAATAGATCAGGAGCAGCAAGGCGAGCGCGAGCCACCAGTTCCATCCGGCGGTCAAACTTGCTGATGCCTCCGCGAATCGTTTCGTGATCCCGGTTTGGCCCAGCGCTTCGGCCATGCGAATGAGTCCGCCATACCAGATGAACACACCCCAGGCGGCCTTTTCGCTGATGATGTCTTCCCAATCCAAAACGCCCGTGAGCAGTAAGACGCTGATTCCAACGAGGGCAACGACTGCGTAGTCGATGCCGTGGAACTTGTTTGTCATCCAAAGAATCGCGACGAGGAAAAAGACGAGCAGCATTAACCGTTCCGACGAGCTCATCCGGCCCATGGCTCGCAATTCTTCTGAAGCTAGCTCGCTGGCGGCGGGCGTGTGCTTTACCTGCGGAGGAAATACGCGATAAAGCACAAAAGGCACGAGTAAAAGTGAAAGGATCCCCGGCACGATCGCGCCGATGGCCCAACGTGCGTAGGTAATGTCAATCGAGGTTACTTCGCGTGCGAACCGGGCTATTATCGGATTTGACGCCTGGCCGGTCAGAAACATCGCGCAGACGATGACGTTACATTGATAAACGCTTGCCATGAGGAACGCGCCGAGACGACGGGCTGTGGGACCGGGACGCGATTCGTAAGCTTCTGAGAGGCTCTTAGCGATCGGAAAGATAATTCCGCCAGAGCGTGCGCCTGTTGATGGAATTACTGTCGCGAGGATCATCTCGGTGGAGGCGAGCGCATAAGCGAGTCCGAGAGAATGTTTGCCGATGGCTTTGATGAAGAGGAAAGCGATGCGTCGTCCCAGTCCTGTCTTAATCATTCCGCGCGAGATGAAGAACGCAGCGAGAACGAGCCAAACAAACGGATCTGCGTAACCAGTCAAAACTTCGTTAATCGGTAGTACTCGAAAGAGCGGTAATGCTGTGACACCGAGCAAGACCACCGCGGCGCCGGGAATTGGACGCACGATTGAGCCGGTAATCGTTGCGGCGAAGATCGCGAGCAGGCGCCACGACTGCGGCGTGATCCCAGAAGGAACAGGGATCAGTAAAATACCCACAGCGACAAACAGCACGATTCCCCAGCGGAGAAGTCTGCTTCTGGGGCTAATTTTGTCGGCGGGTTCGTTGTCGGTTTTGTCAGGAGGTGCAGTTAGGGGTTGTTCCACGCAATCGTCCTTTTAGCGGGCGACAGAAGAGCCACGGGATGTTATGCGTTAGACGGCGGCGACTCAAGAACTTTTCAATCCGGTGCGTAAGAATCTGGCGAACCAGACGACAAATAGAGGTATTCTAAAGAGCAAGGTCTAAAATTGGCAGAAAATTCGGACAAGGTTACAGGTAAAGAGGTTTACCTAAACCGTAGACGATTCATTCAGGCAGCGGTTATGGCGGGAACTGCCACGGCCACTACGCTCATTTACCGGCGGTTGAATCCCACGCCGGCGCCGCGTGTCGAGGGCGACAAGCTGGCGGAAGTGGCTAAAACGTCCACGAAGGAAGCTGTTAAAGAGGGATTCGCGGTAAACGATCAGTTGACGCCGCTGGAAGCAATCACGAATTACAACAACTTTTACGAATTCGACACGACGAAGGGTGGAGTTGCGTATGCGGCGAAAGGGTTTGTCACGAGGCCGTGGGCTGTTGCGGTCGAAGGATTGGTAAACAAGCCCAAAGTTTTTGATCTCGATGAGTTGTTGACGTTTCCGCTGGAAGAGCGGATTTACCGGTTGCGTTGTGTCGAGGGGTGGTCGATGGTGATTCCGTGGGTTGGTTTCCCCTTGAACAGGCTGCTGGAGAAAGTCGAACCAACTTCGCAGGCCCGTTACGTAGCATTTCAAACACTGCTTGATCCTGAGCGAATGCCGAATCAGCGCACGGGCGTACTCGATTGGCCTTACGTTGAAGGACTTCGACTGGATGAAGCAATGCACCCGCTAACGATCTTGGCGACGGGCATGTATGACGAAACATTGCCGCCACAGGATGGAGCGCCGATCAGGCTGGTTGTGCCGTGGAAGTATGGATTCAAGAGTATCAAGTCAGTGGTTAAGATCACGTTTGTCGCCGACGAACCGCCGACAACATGGAACATACAGGCGCCGAATGAATACGGTTTCTACTCCAATGTGAATCCGAATGTTCCGCATCCTCGCTGGAGCCAGGCGACGGAACGACGAATCGGAGAATACAGTCGACGGAACACGCTGTTGTTTAATGGTTACGGCGAGCAAGTGGCGCACTTGTATCAGGGTATGGACCTCGTGAAGTATTATTGATTATGACTGATGTGCGCTTCTTAAAAGTGGTCGTCTTCGTGAACGCCCTCATACCGCTCGTGCTCCTCTTCTGGGATCTCTATCACAAGCGAGTCGGTCCTAATCCACTTCAGTTCGCTACTACGACTACCGGAATGCTGACGCTGATCTTTCTCAGTTTGACAGTGGCGATCACTCCGTTGAGAAAGATCTTTGGCATCAATTCGCTCGTGAAATTACGACGAATGCTTGGACTGTTTGCCTTCTTTTACGGCGCGCTTCACCTGCTCACGTACATCTGGTTCGATCGGGCTTTCAATTTCATCAGTGTGGGCCCGGACATTGTGAGGCGTCCATTCATCCTCGCAGGCATGATCGCATTTGTCCTGATGGTGCCGCTGGCAATTACGTCAACGAACAAGATGGTAAAGCGACTCGGCGGAAAAGGCTGGGCGAAACTGCATCGACTGGTTTACTTATCGGTTATTGCCGCAGTGGTCCACTTCTGGATGCTGGTTAAGTCTGATACTCGCTTGCCGCTCACCTTTGCGTTCATCGTAGTGTTCCTGCTCGGCTACAGGCTGCTCACGAGATACACGCCGGTTCAGCGCGATACCAATCTTTTTCCGCGAGACTAGTCTTCATAGTCATGCTTCGACCGCATCGTTTAGAATGCGATGGATGTCACGCGAGCGAAGAAGTAACGAGCGGAAGCACATTCTGCTTGAGGCAAGGTGGGAAAGCTTGTCGAGCCGGCATGAAGCTCGGGTTGATGATGTCAGTCTGGGTGGCTGCTTCGTCAATACGTATGCGAAGGTCGAGCTCGGAGAGCACATTGATCTGGAGGTACAACTTCCGTCTGGCGAGTGGTTGTCGCTTCGCGGTCAAGTCGCGTCGTATCAGCACGGCGTCGGATTTGGAATAGCATTTAAATCCTTGACCGTTGCGGAGACGGCCCGATTGAAAGAACTGATGCGAACGGCAAAAGAGCGCCGCGTCTAGTGTTTGGACCGCCGTTTCTCGTCGTAGAAGAGGATATTGAAAGCGAGTATCAGTCCAGCGGCAGCAGCCAGCAGGAAGAAAATCATCGCGAGTCCCGGATAGCCAAAGATTCGAAACGACGTTTCAACGCGCATCAACATCGCGGCGCCCACAATCAAAGCCGCAACCACCAGACCTAACGTTATTCGATTAGCAACTTTTTGAAGTCCCTCGACGATGACTTTCTCGTCGATTGCGTCCACTTTGAAACGAAGCTCGTTGTTTCCTGCCGCATCGAGAATCCTGTTTACCCGTGTCGGAAGTTTCTCAGCGAACTCCTTTAAATCAACAACACCGGACAACAGGTTCGTTGGAGCAACACTCTTGAGGATGTTGCGCTGGAGTATCTCATTGGCCCGATCGCGAATAATGACGTTTGGATCGAAGTGTGGATCGAGCGTGTAGACGACTCGGTCCAGATTTAGCAGCGCCTTCGCGATCATCGTGAACTCAGCCGGCAAGCGAAACCAGCAGTCAGCCGAGATCCGCGTGATGTCGAGTGTTACTCTACCGGCGTTCATATGGCTCAGAACTGCGTCGGAATTGTCGGACACGAGATCTGTGATGCGGCGCTCGAAAGTCGCGCGATCGAAACCTTCTTTCGGTTCGCCCATTCTGATCGCAGCTTCGGCGGCCATCTCGCCGCGTCCTTCGCTGATCGCGAGCAGCAGTCGTAGCAGGTTGTCTTGAAAGGTGCGCGTGACACGGCCGATCATGCCTAGATCGAGCAGTGCGACGCGATCATCGTCAGTCACGAAAACATTTCCGGGATGTGGATCGGCATGAAAGATACCGTCTACGAGGAACTGTTTCAGGTATGCGCTCCACAACTCATCGGCAAGTAAACCGCCATCGATTTCCAGCAGTCGCAATGGATTGAGTGCCGTGATCTTCTTACCGGAGATATATTCCATCGTCAAAACGCGAGTTGTGGTGAAGTCGTCGACTGGCTCGGGAATGACGATGTTGTCAAACTCTGCGAGGTTTTCTGTGATGGTATGTAGATTATTCGCTTCGACGGTGAAGTCGAGCTCGTGCAGGATACTTTTGCGCAGGTTGACGAGCATGTTATCGAACTCGTAGCGCCTGCCAAGCTCAGTGTGCTGGTCGAGAAAATGTGCGATCTCACCCAACGCTTCGAGATCGGCGACGATAAGATCGCGAATGTCGGGTCGTTGAACTTTTACGACCACCGCGCGACCATCGCGCATGTGAGCCTTATGTACCTGGGCCAAAGATGCTGCGGCTAGCGGAGTTGGATCGAAATCAGCGAACGCTTTCGACAGCCTGACTCCGAGTTCGCCTGAAACGATGCGCTCAACGTCTTCATACGGGAACGGTTCGATATGGTCCTGTAGCCGAGCCAGCGCTTCGAGGTATGGACCAGGCAAGAGGTCGGCGCGCGTGGATAGCAGTTGGCCCAACTTGATGAAAGTTGGACCAAGCTTTTCGAGATCCTTCGCCAGATCTTCTGCCGGAGCGACCTCGGACTCGGCCGCGATCTCATCGGGCACCACGCTGCCTTCGAGTCCGGCTACGCTGATCAGATCGGAGCGACCGTATTTGATCAGCAGCATTGCGACGTCTTTGTAGCGTTTTAATCGCTCTGGTTTTAGTGAAACGACCATGTTTGGAATTATTGTGGCGTACCGGTCTTCGGTGTCCCGGCGGCGCGCTCGATGGCTGCGCGCAATCCTTCTGCATTCAGAATTTTTAGTTGTACTCCGTTTATAAAGATTGTCGGCGTGCTTCCGACTCCGTACATTTCTCCGTCTTCGACGTCTTTCTGAACTTCGGCAGCGTAGACGCTTCGGTCTAAAGCAGCGTCAAAGCCTGTCCGGTCCAGACCAATCTCACCAGCGTACTTCTTCAGTGACGGGACATCGAGCGCTTTTTGGTTCTTGAAGAGCACGGTTATGTATTCAAAGAACTTGCCCTGAGCGTTAGCGGCATTTGCGGCCTCGGCTGCTTTGCGCGCCCATTCGTGCTGGTTCAGCGGGAAATCGCGAACCACGAAACGAACCTTGTTGCCGTAAGACTTCAAAACCTCTTCGAGAACTGGATGCATCGCGGCACATGCCGGACACTGAAAGTCAGTAAACTCGACAACGGTTACCGGAGCAGTCGTTTCGCCGCGCGCGGGATCGTCGTCGACGCTGATGTTTTGAACAGGTTGAGGGGGCTCGCTTATGAGCCACTGTATGCTCGCTCCCTTGCGTAGTTTTGCTGACAGGTCTTTTTCGTAACGCTGTCTGGATTCGTTTTGCAGATGAGTCGCAATCTGGTTGCGCACGCTATTCAAATCACCGGAGATGCGTGCTTTGTTCTCAGTATAAAACTGTGCCACTTCTGCTTCAGTTGGTGGGCGGACCTTATCGCTTATTTCGGCGCGTACGATCTCTTCTGGACCAACTTGCCGGCGTCTTGCTTCCTCCAGCAGCAACATATCGTCGACCATTCGATCAATGCGCTGCTTTGTGATTTCATAAGCTTCGGACTTCAGTTTGTAGGTAATGGGTTTCAACCTTTCCAGCAGAGGAGCGGCGGTGATTGGTTGCCCTGCGACCGTAGCGACCACTGAGAAGGCGTTCAAACTCGGTGAGTTGATATCGACACCCATTACCACAGGGTTGGATCGTCGCAGCCGATTGACAAGGTCTTCCGAGAGTTTGTTTTCCGCTTCGTCATGAAGGTAAGCAGCCACTTGCTGATTGACGACGTTGGGATCCATCCCGGCGAATTGGTCTCGGTTATCGTCGACAAACTTCTTGATCTGGGCCGGAGTCGCGGGTGGAATACGGTTGCTGACTTCCAGCTCATATAAGCGATGACTGTCGATGCGGCGCTTCTTTGCTTCAACCTGAAGCAGCATGGTGTTGATTTGTAGCTCCAACACTTTGCGTCGTGCGTCGGCGATCTTGTCGTCGAGAGTTTCGAGTTCCTGCCGTAGAGTGGGTTCGAGATCTGCGGTGGTTAAGGTTTGCCCATTGATGCTCATGAGGGGAGCGGGTGCCGCCGGTAGTCGTGCTGGTTTGCTGGCCGGAGTTGGTTGAGCAACTGGTTGCGCCTGGGGTGTTGTGACGGTTGGCTTGAGAACCGTGCCGCGCCGTTTTGTGGTTTGTGCAGGTGCCGCTGACCACAACGCCAGAATCAAAATGAGAGGGCCGATTTTAGATATCATTGCTGTACTCACAGGATGTGGATCATAGGAGAACTTAACTTAGAGCACAAATAAAAATTTGGCGCTGCCTTGTAGAAAGCAGCGCCAAAAGTTTGGGCCATCGCTTGAACGAAGCGGCTAATGGTTTCGAATGATGCTGCGACGGCGACGTTTTACCGGACTGCGAATTGACAGCAGATCGCTATGGCGTCCGTTTAGAATGAACGCGAGTCCCTGGTGGGTCACACCGAGGAATCGCGCGGCCCTTGTGACGCTCCCGCCAGACTCTTCCAGAGCTCGACGAATGAGGCTACCTTCATAGCGAAGGACTTCGGTATCGAGCGAAAAGCCTGGCGTCAAAGCCACATCGGTGGCTGCGGGTGTTGCCTCGTCAGCGTTTTCAAGAGCGATTAAAAGAACTCGTCGGGCACATTGTCCTAGCCGCGTTTTAAGGCTAAGGTTCTGAGATTTCGAGAGAAGTGTTTCAGCGGTTCGATAGTAGTTTTGCAGTGCCTCTCCTGAGAGATACGGGCTCAATTCTTCGATTGCCGTGAGTGCGGCGATGCCACCGCGGTCGGGGTTACCGGCGGTTTGTGCAATATCGACCGCTTGATCGAGAGCCGCTCGCGCTACCTGAGATTGCTGGAGACGGGCCAGGGCTTTGCCGTGCGTTGTCAATGCTTCCGCGAGTACGGTTTGTTCACCGCCTCGCTTCAGCGTGTGAACCGCACGTCGTGCAACTCTTTCAGCGTCTTCGCTTCTTCCCTCTAGCAGGAAGATCTGCGCAAGCGTATCATCTGTGTATGCAACACTGCCTTGATCCTGAAGCTGGATGAACAAGCTGCGAGCATTGTTCACGTGGTCACGTGCTTCGCCGAATCTTCCAATATTTGCAAAAAGAAATCCGACGTTGTTTTCTACGCCCGCTTGAAAACGGCGATGCCCTGCTTTCTCGTAGTGAAAACTGGCGGCCGCAAATTCGACGAGAGCGGTATCAATATACTCTTCGCGATTCTCAGAAAAGCCAAGGTTCTTCAACAAAATGCCGTAATTGCTGTGGAACTTACCTTTCAGAGCATGATTGATACTAGCATCGAATTGAGGCGCTGCCTCTTTATAGATCCGGAGCGCTTCTCGGTCTCGCGTCGCGGCTTTCTCGACAATCGCACTGTTTAAAAGCGCTCTTAATTTTTGTTCACTCTGAATGTCTCCGAGCCCTTCCAAGACGAGTCGCAGAGTTACACGCGCTTCGTCCAAAGCACCTTCACGCCAATAGCAGATAGCTAAATCCACACGGGCTTCTGCAATTTTTTCCGATTTTCCAAGCGACTCGAAAATGGCAGCGCTTTCACTGATCAGATCTTTTGCAGCTTCTTGAGCCCCGGCTATCTGTTTCGCGCTTCCTAGAAAGCCCGTCAAGGTTCCTGCTCGCAGGAGAAGTTCGGCTTTCGCTTCGTCAGCCAACCCACTCGTTTCTGGCCGACGAAGTAATCCTTGCCAGAAAGGGCGCAGTATTTCACAAGCGCTCTCAAATTCACCCGCCCCCTCCAAATTTTTCGCCAACTCACATAACGGAATTATGTCGTCAGCGACCGGATTTTCGGTCGGGTTCTTAAAGACGACTGTGTGCAACTCCATATCAAGACTCCAGTTCTCAACTTAGGCAAGGAACCTTGCAAGCCTTTCAATTGACGGATATTATCACAAACAACCAATTACCACTTGGTTGCGCACCCACTCACAGGCACTGACTACACATTAGAGGAGAAGATCAATGAAACCTGTCAAAAACCTCGTATTTGCTGCATTACTTGTATTTAGCATAGCCCTCAGTGCATTTGCCGGCGACATCGACCAGCCTGGCGCTCCTAAGCCTGAGCCGCCACCGCGTATGACTGCTACAACTGATGAGACAATCCCGGAAAGCGACATAGATCAGGAGACGGGCGATTACCTGTTTTTCGAAGTATTGACAGCCCTTCTATCAATGTACTGAGAAGCGTACAAAATAAGCCACAACAGCCTTTGCCAAGGCCTACCCTGGCGGGCGCGCGTGGTTTTGTGTGTCCGGGCTCACCGATTACGATGAAAGCTTGCTTGGGAGGCGGTGACGCGCTGCATCGTACCCCCATCCGGCTTCTGTGGCAATAGGAACTTTAAACTATTACGCTGCAAAAGCCGTGTGGGATTCAGCCGCCATGGCTATTTTCTACCATTTTCCCGGCATTTCGTCTTTCCTGCGTGCTGTCGGTGGCTTCGACCAATCGCCGAACCGTGTCCAGCGTATCAATGTCATTCGCGGTCTTGTCGCGCCGTAAACTAAGGATTCTCGGAAACCGCAGAGCATAACCACTCTTATGCCGACCTGACGCTTGTACTCGGTCAAACGTAACTTCAATCACCACCGCCGGCTCGACCATCCGCACCCGCCCATGGCCAAACTCCTGAAGTGTATGACTTTTAAACCAATCTGTCAGTTCCGCTAGCTCGCGATCTGTCAGTCCTGAATAGGCTTTGCCAATATTCAATAGCTCACCGTCTTCAGCCGAACGTCGCACAGCGAAAGTGTAGTCCGAAAGTAAATGTCGACGTTTTCCATGCCCAACCTCAACAGCTGTCACCACTACATCCAGGGTCGCAATCGCACGCTTTAACTTCAGCCAGTCACGCCCACGCCGTCCGGGTTTATAAGGCGAGCCCGGACTCTTGATCATCAACCCCTCATTCCCGCGGGCTCGCGCGAGCTCAAACTCCTCATCAAGCATCGCAGCATCACGCAGCAGTTTGTCCTGAGACATCCGCAATGGACCGTGCGGAGGCACTATCTGGCCCAGTAGATGTCTCCGCTCACTTAATGGTTGGTCAATCAGCACCTTGCCGCCCGCATAAAGCAGATCATACGCAACCAACGCGACCGGAACAGCCTTGAGCAACTGCGTGCCCACATTCTTTCGACCCAACCTCTTCTGCAACTCGCTGAAGGGAAGAATCACTTCGCCATTTGAGGGAACGATCTCCCCATCAATGATGACATCCACCGTCAACGACTGGAGTGGTCCAATCAACTCCGGAAACCGATGAGTAATCTCATCCATGGTCCGAGAGTAGATCGCGACTCTCCCAGCCTCGACATGCGCCTGAGCACGAATTCCATCAAACTTGTCTTCTACTAAAAACTCTTCAGGCATAGTCCGAGCGACATCGGTAAGATCTGCGGCAGGTGTGGCAAGCATAAATTTGATCGGATGGAACAGTCGCATATTGATATCGCGAAGCTGACCGGCTCGCGCCCGCGTGGCAGTTTCGCCGATATCCCCAAGCAACATATTCGCGTAAGCAATGTCTTCTAACGATCTGCCAAACACTCGAGCAATCGCATCCTCAACCAACCCCTCACGCAAACCAATTCGCAGATCACCGGCGAGCAATTTAACTAAATACTTTGCTTCAAGCGGTGTCGCATGGTGAAGCACAGACGTGAGCAACGCAGTCTTATTCTTTATTCCACGCGTCTCACTCAATCGCGCAATCAGCGACTCCGTTTCAGCAAGCGTGATGGTTGGCTGAACAGCACGCTTCGCTTCCTTTACGATCTCCGCCGCAAGCTCACCCGGATCTCCAAGCCGAACGTAACGCGGATAAAGATCCTCCGGACTAAAACCTGTAGCCTCACTCAACGCAGCACTGATAATGCTGCCACCTACATTCGTCGTGCGAGCATCCGTCGACGCGAATTGATGGCCGGCAAAATAACGCGCCGCCCGACTCAGGTCCACATCTGAGAGCGTCTCCAGGTATCTCCCCAGTATCGCTGCCTTCTCGAGTTTCTTTGTCGTCGCGGCCACAGCTTCTGCACACTCAGCAAACGACTGGAGAGTTCCAATTTTGTCGATCGATTCACCCATTTGCATCCAAAACGATTTTAAGTGATCCTTGCAAAGTCGCTGAACCGCCCGCGCGCCTTCTGCTTTGAACGATGACGCGCTACAATTCGCTGTCACCCAACGAGCCCGACTCTTTCCGGCATTCCCACTCCGGCGAGGTTTACAGCGATAGCAATCTTACAGGAAGGGAAAACGATCCGTGTTCTTCGCACTCATTCTCGATAGCCTCGGCAGCACTGAGTTACTCTTCATACTCGCAATCGCGCTCATCTTCTTCGGTCCACGAAAGCTGCCCCAACTGGCCAAGTCGATGGGAAAGGGCCTGGCTGAATTTCGGAAAGCTTCGGACGACTTCAAACGAACATGGGAACGAGAAGTGGCTTTGGAAACAGCCCGCGCAGATGACAATTCACTGCTCGAGTCGGAGCCACTGCCTGTATACGAACCCTCCGCAGCAAGTACGGAGCCCGTAACAGTTGCAACTCCGGATCCAGAGCTGGTGATCGCGAGAGAGAACCAACCACAAACCTTTTCCGAAAAACTCGCGGAAACTCCTCCGGAACCCATAGAAATTCCCGCTGAAGCAGCGCAAGCCGAAGCACAACCCGTTAGAAAACAAGATTGGCTTTAATTATTACCTGATCCCATGTCTGCACTCTTAAGATCACTTTCTTCGAATCGCGGACGCGAGGAAGAACTCGGCGGCCAGATGTCTTTCCTTGAACATCTGGACGAGCTCCGGCGCCGTTTGATCCGCTCGTTCATCTTCATTTTCGTCGCCGCCACCGCTTGTTGGTACTTTTCGGACCGCATCTACGCGTTTCTCGCAGCACCCGTCGAGCGTGCACTGGCTGACGCACAACGGCGACAAGTTCCTATCGCAGGTCAAACGGGAACCGAACTGATTGCTTCGGTAACGACGCTCAAGGAAAACGACACCGGCCGATACGTTTTCCCGGAAGAAACAAAATTGGGAACGAGCCTCATTCCCGCAGGCGCGTCGGTAACGGCCCGTGTTTACAAAGACGTCCAAGGCAAACTCGCTTTGTTCAGTGATGAGCCGCTCTTTGCAGGAAACACAGTCATTCCCAAAGGCATTCGGCTACCCACTGAACTCACCACCGCAGGTGAATCATTCACAGGCATTAACGACAAGCTCATCGTTACAACCGCACTCGAGCCCTTTTCGCTGTACATAAAAGTTTCGCTTTATGCAGCCGTCTGTGTCTCGGTGCCGTTTCTGCTCTTACAGATCTGGGGGTTTGTCTCACCTGGATTGTACCCACACGAACGAGCATACGTAACGCCATTTATCCTTCTGTCATCGATCTCCTTTGTGCTGGGCGCCGCGTTCGCCTACTACGTGATTTTTCCACCAGCCGCGAAATATCTGCTCGGCCTCGGCTCAGACTTTCGTCTTTTACTCAAGGCCGACGACTATTTCGACTTCATCATTATCGTCATGCTCGGCATGGGCGTCGTGTTTCAAATGCCGGCGATAACGTACGTACTGGCCCGGATCGGCCTTGTCACGGCAGGATTAATGGTCAGAATCTGGAAAACTGCTCTCATCGTGATTCTGATCTCGGCCGCCATATTGTCGCCAACGAACGACATTCCAAACATGATGCTGTTTGCGGCCCCGATGCTCGTTCTTTACGTAATCTCGATCTTCATTGCGTGGATTTTCAACAAACCGCGAACGGTATCGTAAACACCCGGATTTACATAGGTTTCCGCGGCTTTTAGGCAACTAGCCCAAACGCCGCGGCATCTTGACTGTGTTCTCAATCGAGACTTAGAATCCAGGGTCTTCCATAGGTAGCCGGCAGCAGTCCGTAGCGCACGTTCGCAAGCATCACAGGAGTTTTTCGTAAATGTCTTACCAGAAATTCGCTCTTCGTCTGGCCCTGATAGTGAGCCTCTTTCCCAGCGCCAGCCCGCGCCTGCTTGCGCAGGATCAGCAGGATCCCAGCAACAAGCCGCGCAATGTAAAACCGGAACTCAAAAAGGCTTACAAAGACTGGCTCGACAAAGACGTCACCTACATCATCACCGACGAAGAACGTAAGGCATTCAAGAAACTGGCTACTGACGACGAACGCGAACGATTCATCGAGGAATTTTGGCGCCGGCGCGATCCCGATCCGGACACTGACGAGAATGAGTTCAAAGAGGAGTACTACGAACGAATCGCATACACCAACGAGCACTTCAGCTCCGGCATACCAGGTTGGAAAACGGATCGCGGACGCATCTGGATCATGTACGGCAAGCCCGATGAGCGCGAAACGCACCCGATGGGCGGATCTTACGAGCGTCCGTCGTATGAAGGAGGCGGTTCGACGACCACGTATCCGTTCGAAATCTGGTTTTATCGTTATTTGGCGGGTGTAGGTTCGGGAGTCGAGATCGAGTTCGTCGACCCGACGGGCAGCGGCGAGTATCGCATTGCTCGAAATCCCAACGAAAAAGACGCGATGTTGATGGTTCCCGGGGCGGGACTGACGCTGTCTGAGCAGCTCGGATTGACAAACAAAGCAGATCGCGTTGCGGGCATCGGCGGCATGGGTAATCAACAGTACCAACGCGAGCAGGACAGCCCGTTCTCGCGGTTGCAATTGCTGGCCGATCTCAACCGTCCGCCTCAAGTCAAATTCAACGACCTCGCAACCGCTGTGAACACCGGCGTCGTCGAGGAGAACCCGCTCAATTTCGATCTGCGAATCGACTTCTTCCGCCAGTCAGACGAACGAGTAATCACGGCGTTCACGATTCAGGCTGAAAACAAGGATCTCGTATTTCAGGACAGCGGCGGTTTGCAACAGGCGCGCATGAACATCTTCGCGCGCATCACGTCCGTGGCTGGTCGGCGCGTTGGAATCTTCGAAGACCCGGTAATCACGACTGCAACGGCTACAGAGCTCAGCGAAGCGAGGGATCGAAAGTCTGCATACCAGAAAGCCGTACCGCTGGCGCCCGGAACATACAAAGTCGACGTCATTGTTCGTGACGTTGCTTCCGGTGCGACTGGTCTGAAACAGCTCGGCTTCACGGTTCCCAAGTACGATCAGGAAAAACTCTCCACTTCAACATTGATTCTCGCTGCCAAGCTGGAGAGCCTCGTCGATCAACCAGCAGTGGGCCAGTTTGTGATCGGCACGACAAAGGTCATTCCAAACGTCTCGGGCATTTACAAGCGCGGTCAACCCGTCGGCGTCTATCTGCAGGTTTACAACGCCGGAATCGATCAAACGACGCTACGGCCGTCAGTCGATGTTGAATACTCGTTGATAAGAGACGGTAAAGAGCTTGGCAAACAGTCGGAAGATTGGAAGGGCATGAGCGACTCAGGTCAGCGATTGACACTGGCCCGCTTGATCGACACTCGTAATCTCGGCGCAGGCGAGTACGAAGTCGCGATTCGCATCCGAGATCGAGTTACCGGACAGTCACTATCACCGTCGCAAAAGTTCACAGTAACTCAGTAGCTTTACCTGTTAGACAGAGCAGTTCTTCTTTCCACAAGTCATCTCCCCATCCGGTCTCGCGCACGCGCGAGACCAATGCGCTGCACTCTCGAAGGAGACGCCCACATGCCGCGACGATTCGTCACCGCTCTTCTGCTCGTTTCATTCTCGACCGCTTCCATCTCGGCTCAGCAAAAACGCAATCCCGAAGAACAACCGCGCAAAGTCAAGCAGGAACTTAAAAAGGCGTACGTCAATTGGATCAACGACGTCGATCTGATTCTCACTCAATCCGAGCGCGACGCATGGAAGAAACTCGGAACAGACGACGAGCGCGAGAAATTTATCGAAGACTTCTGGCACAGCCGCGATCCCGATCCAGACACGGAAGAGAACGAGTTTAAGCAGGAATTTTTCGAGCGCATCGCTTACGCAAACGAGCACTTCTCATCCGGCAAGCCAGGACGCCTTACAGATCGCGGCCGGATCTACATCAAATTCGGCAAGCCTGACGAGGTCGAATCACATCCGGCGGGTGGTTTGTACGATCGACCGTCTTATGAAGGCGGCGGATCCACTTCCACTTATCCGTTCGAGAAGTGGTTTTATCGACACATCCCGAATGTCAGAAGCGGCGTCGAGCTTGAATTCGTCGACCCGACCGGATCGGGCGAGTACCGGCTAGCTAAAAACCCTGATGAGAAAGATGCGCTAATAAACGTCCCGGGTGCTGGACCTACGTTTGCCGAGCTTGCCGGACTCGAAACACGCGCCGATCGCATCGCAAACCTCGGCGGCTTCGGACGCGTTAACTACACGCGATCGCAGGATTCACCATTCGAAGTGCTGGATCTCATAACCACACTCGAACGCGATCAACCTTTCGAGCGCAACTTCCTCGGTACAAAAATTCCGACTCCCATCGTTGACGAGAACCCGCTCAACTTCCAAACTCAGATCAACTACTTCAAGCAATCCGACAATCGTGTGCTCGCAGTGCTCACGGTGCAGGCGGATAACGATCAACTCTCGTTCGCGAACAGCGGCGGCATCGAGACTGCGCGTTTGAATATTCTTGGACGAGTGATCACGATCGCTAATCGCCAGATTGGAAAGTTTGAAGACTCAGTAACCACCACCGCCACTTCCCAGGAGCTCAGCACCACGCGCACTCGCAAGTCCGCATACGCGCGCGGTTTTATACTAGAGCCGGGACGTTATCGGGTCGATGTCATCGTGCGCGATATTCAATCGGGCGCTGCGGGGATCAAACAAGTCGGATTTATCGTGCCTGAGTTTCCGACCGATCGGCTTTCTGCTTCCAGCGTAGTGTTGGCAGCGAAGCTCGAAAACATGGAAGGCGGCGCTGCGGTTGGTCCATTCGTCATCGGCACCACTAAAGTCATCTCGAACCTTTCCGGTGTCTTCCGGCGTAATCAACCGATCGGCGTCTACCTGCAAATCTACAATGCAGCTGTCGACCAAACTACGCTTCGACCCGCAGCAGACGCCGAGTATGTATTGCTGAAAAACGGCAAGGAGCTGAGTAAACAAGCCGAAGACTGGCGACAGATCAACGACGCAGGCCAACGATTGACGTTGTCGCGCCTGATGGATAGTCGCTCGCTCGAACCCGGGGAGTATCACATACAAATTCGGATACGCGATCACGTGTCGGGCCAGACAATCACGCCGACGGCAACGTTTACTATCGTGCCCTGATCATTGCGTCGCGCATGAACTGTTCGACCTGACTCAGATACGTCTCACCAGCAGCGGCAAAAACAACATGGCCGGCGCCCGGAACGATCAGTAACTTCTTCGGCTCGTTCGCAGCCGCAAAAAGTATTCGTGCTTCTTCCGTGGGAATGGTCCTATCAGGGTCGCCGTGGGCGATGAGAATTGGTGATTTAACATTCGCGAGTTTTCGAGCTGATTCAAAACGGTTCCGGCCAAGAAAGTGCAGCCACGCCGGTAACCACGGCAACGCGGTAGCGGCGACAGAGCTGGCTGAGCTGAGTCCCGACTCGATCACCACAGCGCCGTAGTTTCCGCGTGAAGCAACATCCGCAACGACTGTCGTTCCGAGCGAATGACCGTACAGAATGATCTGCTCCGGGCGCACGCCTTTGTGTCTCACGACATACGCAACTGCCGCGTCACCATCTGCATAAAGCCCTGACTCATCAGCGACAACTCCATCACTTGCGCCATAGCCGCGGTAATCGAAAAGCAAAACGTTGAATCCGTGTTTCGCAAATCGCTGGCCCATCCAGCCAACATTCGAGATGTTGCCGCCATTGCCATGACAGAAGATGATGGTTGCGGTCGCAGGTCTCAATTGACTTTCAAAGTACCACCCGTTCAGACGCGTGCCGTCAGCGGAGTTGAACCAAACGATCTCGGCTCCTTCGGCAGGCATGTTGCTCCCTTGCTCAGACATGCGGGCGGGACGAAACGTTATCACCGACTCAAACCACCGCAGTCCGTACACGAAAGCCACGCACCCCAAAACGAGCGCCACTGCCACCCCAATCAAACGTTCACGTGTTAGAAAGCGTCGCGAAGCAAACATGTTGAATACTTACGACCGCGAGGACTGTTTCGGTTTCGCGCGGATGAGTCGCGCATGTCTCAAATGTTAAGATGACGGGGGCATGGAAAAAGCAGTGCAGTTAACCGGGCTTACTCAGCCGGAAATGGTCTCATTCGTCGAAACGCTGGGCGAGCCTGTCTATCGCGGGCGGCAGCTCTTTGCGGCGCTGCAACACCGCCGGCTGCGCAGTTTCGACGATATCACGGATTTACCGAAGGAGTTGCGCACTCGTCTTAACGAGATCGCGCGCGCGGCAACACTGAAAGTCGAGTCGCAATACCTTTCTGACGACGGCACCCGCCGCTATTTGATGAAAACGCATGACAGCCTGCCCGTCGAGACAGTCTTCATTCCTGAAGAACGCCGCGACACGATCTGTTTCTCGTCGCAATCGGGCTGCCCTCTACAGTGTACTTTCTGTTTGACTGCACAACTCGGGTTGCTGCGCTCGTTAACTGCCGGTGAGATCGTCGAGCAGGTCCAGATCGCACTCAACGACGCTTACGGAACCGGCGTCCAACCGCCGCGCGGAACCAATCTCGTCGCGATGGGCGCCGGCGAGCCGCTGCTGAATCTGGACCAACTCCTGAAGGCTTTACGCGTCATGGCCGATCCGCAGGGCATGCACATCGTTCCGAATCGTGTGACAGTTTCAACTGCCGGCATCGTGCCGCGCATTCTCGAACTCGCGAATACTTCAGATCGCCCGCATCTCGCGATCTCACTTGCTGCACCAACCGACGAGCTGCGCAATGAGCTGATGCCGATCAACAAGCGTTGGCCGCTTGATGAGCTATTGGGCGCCTGCAAGGTTTTTGAAAAAACGCTGAAGCCCAACGAGCGACTCACCTTTGAATACGTGATGCTCGACGGTGTGAACGATTCAGACGAGCAGGCACGACAACTCGCGAACCTGCTCAATCGCCACACGATCAAGTCGAAGGTAAACCTGATCCCGCACAATCCTGCGGACCCGCTGCCGTATCAACCGTCAAGCGATGAACGAGTCGAGCGATTCAAGGACATTCTCGAGTCAAAAGGGATTCACACGTATGTGCGGCGACCGCGCGGCAGAGATATTTTTGCGGCCTGCGGGCAACTGGCGGCGCGTCAAACTACACTTATTAATACCAATCTGGTCGGAGCTAACTAATGAACAAAATTCGTCACGTCTTTTCGTTATTCATCATTCTGCTGCTTCCGGTTACTTTCTATTCGAATCCGGTGCCGCAATCGTCGAGTGACGTGAACGTCAGCGGCTCGCTAGCCCCGGACAAAGTGAAGAAAGGCCGCGTCGTGCGCGCCAGCGTCGTGATGGACATTCCTAACGGGCTCCACGTGCAATCAAGCAAACCGCTCGATAAGTTCCTCGTCGCCACAAAGCTCGACGTCGAAACGCCATCAGGAATCCAGGCTGGTCCGATCTCATACCCTCGCGCATTGATGCGCAATTTGAAGTTCTCGAAGGGCGCCGTTGCGGTTTACGAAGGCCGCGCCGTCATGCGTTTCAACGTCACCGTACCCGCAAACTATTCAGGTGGATCGGGCGAGATCAAAGGTAAGCTGCGGTTCCAGGCGTGCAATGATGAGTCGTGCTTCCCGCCGATCACGCGCGAAGTCAAGATGTGGCTCAACGTGGAATAGCCCCCAAAAAGCACAAAATTACTTTTTACCTATAACCGCCATCAATCGTCCGACCTTGCCGTGAACGCTCTTCTCCTTCCGATACGAGAAGAAGAGATCCGTGCGACACATCGTGCAGATCGGCGCGATATGAATTCTCTCGGGCTTGACTCCAATCGATATCAACTGGTCGCGATTTGCCTTCAGTAAATCAACCGTGGCGTGGCCCTCGCGCGTCGGTGTAAACAGTTTTTCTCCATCAACAAACTTGCTCGAGAAAGCCTCGATCACCTCGCTGCCGACTTCATAACAACACGGCCCAGCCGACGCACCAATCGCCACGCGCAAATCTTCAGGCCTCACATCATATTCCTTCGCCAAACGCTCTACGCCTACGATCACGGCAGTTGCCAACGTACCGCGCCAACCCGCATGTACCGCCGCAAACGCACCCGTCGCCGGATCGCCAATCAATATCGGAACGCAATCAGCAGTCTTAACTCCGGCCAGGACGCCTTTCGCGTCGCTGACGATCACATCGCAGTACACGGTCTCGCCTAACTGGTTCTCAGCAGGCTTGGCTTCCTCAACAGTGTGGACCACGCGCACGTCGTTGCCGTGAACCTGCCAACAGCCGGCCAGCGTCCACTCGCCCGGAAAAAGCTTGAGAAAGCGGCGGCGATTCTCCAGAATGTTCTCCGCTGCGTCGTCGTCAAAGCCCGCCAGGCTGAGTGCGTTTCCGGGCATGTCGCTGACGCCGCCCAGACGTGTTGAGAAGCCATTGACGAAGCCATCTGCTTCGAGTGGCGCACAAACAAGCGCGCGGACGCCATCGGTCTCGCGCCAGTAAAATCCAGCTTCAGTTAGTGAGTCGTCGCTTGTGATAATTTCCATTGGTATAGACATTATCGAAGTCGCGCGAATTCGCGAAGTGCTCCTGCGGACGCCGCGCTTTGGTGACCGCGTTTTCACGGCAGCTGAGCGCGCGTATTGCGACTCGCGCGGCGTCGTGGCCGCACAGCATTACGCAGCGCGCTTCGCGGCAAAAGAAGCGGCGTTGAAAGCACTGCAAACCGGTTGGCGTGGAGGAATTAGCTGGCAGGATGTGGAAATCTCAGCGCGTGAGAGCGGTGCACCGTACCTGATCTTCAGGGGAGAAGTGCTGGCTGTTTTTGAAAAATTTCGTGCGACAGCAACGCATTTATCGATGTCACACACGACCGAGCACGCGATTGCTCAGGTAATCCTCGAACGTTAATTGTAAATCCTGAAATCCTGTCTAACGCATGTCATTGACAAGCGATCGCCGCCCGGTCAAATCGACATCAACTCGCGTCGTCCTGTAAATGGGCAAGGGCATTTCTTTCTTCACTGCGATCTCTTCACGCGTTGTTTCTATCTCCTCCGCGAACGGACTGCCGCCCTGCTGAACCGGCACATTTCCGTGCAGGTAACACTCCATATTCGGCGCCATCCGTTCAGTGACAGCGAGCAACTCGCGCACAGGACAAGTCACAGTCGAACGCAATCCGGTCGCGGAATCAATCTCCACAAACTTGATCCCTTCCGGACACTCAAAATTCTCACCACCAAGATCGGGTCGCATCGCCACCGCATCATTCATGAAATCAACCCACGCCGGCAGCGCCGCCTCAGCACCCGTCGACCCAAGCTGTTTGTTATCGTCAAAACCGATCCACACAACACACACGAGGTTCGGTGAATACCCGATAAACCAACCATCGCGCGACGTTCCTGTCTTCCCCGCGATTGCAGTACCAGGAACCGCTCCACGCGCCTTGCGAGCCGTACCACGCTCAACCACACCCTGAAGCATGTTCGTGATCATGTAAGCCGTTTGCGGACTCACGACCTGGTCCACCGCAACCGGAGCCGCATGCGTTGCCGGGGGCTCGCCCACACTCGTGATCGCTTTCGCCACGACACGCCGCCCGTCATTCACAAACGCCGCGTACGCCGACGCCAATTGTAACGGCGTCACTTCCTCCGTCCCCAACGCGAGCGCTGGATAGCGCTCCGGCTTCGGCAAACCAAATCGCACCGCGAGATTCGAAATGCGCGCGAGTCCGGTCTGCAAGGCAACGTCCACTGTCACCACATTCAACGATCGCACGAGTCCGGTGCGCATCGTCACTTCGCGCATTGAATAACCGCCGCCGTAGTTTGCAGGCCGATAAATCTTGTCGCGGTCGTAAGTAAACTCGCGTGGCGCATCCATAAACATCCGCACTGGTGAGAATCCATCCTCAACCGCAGCCGCATATACAAACGGCTTGAACGTCGATCCGGGTTGACGCAGTGCATCAGTAGCACGATTCAATTGCGACCCCGCGTAATTGCGACCACCGACCATCGCGAGTACGTTGCCGGTATGCGGATCGAGCGCCACAAGCGCGCCCTGTGGCTTCAGCCCGCGATCCTTGTAAACAACATCGAGACGATCCAACTGTTGCTTTAACGCCTGCTCAGCCGCTTGCTGCAACTCCAGATCGATCGTGGTGTAAATTCGCTGCCGGTCTGCTGACGTTTCAAACTGCGACTCAGCGAGACGATTCACATAATCGACAAAGTAAGGCGCAAGTGAATCATCGACGACTGGCGCCGGCGCAACAGTCAGCGGCTCAGCAGTCGCGAGCGCATTCTGCGCAGCCGTGATCCACCCGTTTTCGCGCATGGCAGCCAATACGATATCTCTTCGCGCTCGCGCTGCTTCCGGATGTTGCACAGGGGAGTAACGCGCCGGACTCTGAATCATCCCGGCGAGCGTCGCTGCTTCCGACAGCGTGAGATCGCGCAACTCTTTTCCGTAAAAGACCTTCGCCGCCTCCTTGACGCCACGCACGGCAACGGCGCCACGTTGGCCCATGTAGATCTCGTTGCTGTAGAGCGCAAAAATATCGTTCTTCGAGAGTCGACGTTCCAGCGCGAACGACAACATCGCCTCCGCGTATTTGCGTTGCACAGTCTTTTCCGGCGTCAGGTACGTGTTCTTAACGAGCTGCTGAGTGATCGTGGATCCGCCCTGGGCCAATTGCTCGTCGGCCACATTTCGCAGCAGCGCGCGCGCTAAACCATTGACGTCAACGCCCGAGTGCTCAAAGAAGCGTCGATCTTCGATTGCGAGTATCGCGTGCACCAGCACCGCAGGAATCTCACCAAAACTCAGAACTTCGCGTTTTCCGGCTTTTGAAGAAAGATCGGTCGACAAGATCTCGGGTTCGAGTATGAACGAATCGAGCAAAGCACCTTCGCTACGAATCTCAGCGATCTCATCTCTAGCAAACGTCACCCGCACGACTTGTTTCGTTCGCGCGGACCGAATCTCAAGCGCCGCCTCGACCAGACTAAAACTTCCACTCCAAACGTCGCTCGCGTTTGTCTCGACATAACCAGCACGACGCAACACCGCGACAAGCTTTTCGCGTGACAACTTCTGCCCGGCTTCGAGCACGCGCGGCGCGGCGTAGAGTCCGGACCGGCTGGTCAGATAACCACTTGCAAGTCGAGCGTCGATGATTTGTGAGTAATAGCGGTAAGAACGCGCCACGGCATCAGCCGCGATCGTGCATGCGATCAGACCCAGGACCAGACCGAGTCGAACAAAACGGCGTTTGACACGGCTCCGTCGTGGATCAGGCAGAGATTTAGCCTCGATAACCATCCTTCAGTGCTTCTCGAATATCCTATGATTTTAAGAAATGTTTAATAGGTGAGGAACTTCAGGACGGGAATTAATGAGCGCCTGGATTTTGGGAATACTTTCGAGCCCGGCTTCGTAACCGGCTGCCATCAACTCGTCCGCGCGGCGCACCTGGTCCCAGCGAATGTGACCAACCTTCGGTGCGATTACGAGATCCGACAAATCGCAATGATGTTTAGAGACAATCTTCTGAACCACCATCATCGACTGCAAAACCACCCCGAACAACGAACCCGATGACGATATAAAACTCGCACCTGCACTATTCACGTCAACGCTAATCACGATGTCGGCGCCGAGCGCGCGTGTCACCGCCGACGGAATGACCGCAACCAACCCGCCATCGACGAGTTGCCGGCCTTCCCGATCCGGCACCGGCACATACCATCCGGGAATCGTGCAGCTCGCCCGGATCGCAAACGGCACGTCGCCTTCGCCCTTCATCACCACCGGTTCGCCGGTCTTCAAGTCAGTAGCCACCGCGGCAAACGGAATTGGCAGATCTTCAAACTTCGTGATCGGCAACCGTGCCCGCATAAACTGTTCAAGACGCGCATTACTTTGAATGCCGAGTCGCGAGACAGTGATACGACCGATGTGACGCCAACGAAGTTTGCGGCCGAATTCTGCGATTTCATCAATGGACATTCCGGCCGCGAATGCCCCGCCGACAATCGAGCCCGCCGATGTTCCCGCGATACAATCGATACGAATCCCGTGTTCAAGCAGCGCTCGCAAGACACCGACATGGGCCATGCCGCGCGCCGCACCACCAGAAAGCGCTAATCCAATCCTGGGGGATGACATACTAAACGGGATTCAACGTCACAATCTCCGCACGCTCTCTCGCCTGATCGAGAAACGCATCCGTGTCAGACTCAATCTTCGCTTCCATCAACGTCTTTTCAATCTCGTCACGAACCTGCTCCAGCGGCGGCACGATGCGTCCCGGAAAACGGGCCTTAAGGCGTGGCGTGTAAACGTCTCGATAGTAATCAGCAATCTCCTTCTGACTGATCACTACGAAATTTCTAAACCTGAAATCCAGATATTTTTCCATTTTCAGGCGCTGCTCGACGATCTCGTTGAGTTTCTCACTGGTAAGGCCAACACGTTGCAGACGCTCCTGAAACTCGGTTACAGACGCGAAGTTGCGGGCTAGCTCGTCACGCGCGTCGCTGACTTCTTTCTGCGTGGGAATGATCGTCGGAATCTTTTCTGCTTCCTGAAGAATCAGGCGCTGGTCGATCAGCAGCCGTAGCGCGCGGTTGAGATCTTCGGAGCTGGGATTGTCGAGCACAGTGCGTGGCTGCAGAGCTAACTGCCACATGAGATCGGAATACGTGATCAGATCCGTGCGAACACCCGCATTTACGGTGGCAACCATCTTGTCAACGACCTGTTGGGCCAGGCACGGTAGAGGAAAGGCGAATGCCAAAAACACCAGAGCCTTTATCCACAGATTACACAGAAAAGTTTTATCTGCGTAATCTGTGGATGATTTTCCTGTTTTGATCATCTCGTGCTCCTAGAACGTCTGCGTAATCCTGAAATGCAGGTTTCCGCGATGCAGTCGAAATACCGCGGGCGTGCCGTCAAAAGAACTCGTCGGACCACGTTGCGGGATCAAAAACTCCGGCGGGTTCAGCAGAAACCCATAATCCACCGCGAGCGCGCCGCCAAACGGCGTTTGCAAACGGAATCCAAGCCCGACGGTGTTGGTCCAGTGCGCTCGCAAATTCGCCTTATTGATCGCTGCCAAAATGTCGCCGGGCGGAACGGGCGTCGTATCTTCCTTTCCAAATAAGTCACCGACGCGGCGAAACACGTTGCCGCCGTCGTAAAAAGGCACCACCTGCACCGCGCGCGTCAGCGGCACTCGCGCTTCCAGATTCACCACTGCCAGCGCATTTCCGCCGACCGGCACCGTAAACGGATTCAGAAACACGACGTTATTATCCGAATCTCGAAACTCACCTTCCGGAATAACCACCTGTCTTGGACCAGCCTCTTCGAAACTAAAACCACGCAACGTAGTCGAGCCACCGGAGAAAAATCGCTCGCTGATCGGCAAGGTCAAATCGATCTCATCGATGGCGCCATTCTCGTCGCGGTCGCGCGGGTTGAACACGTTCGCGAGCCCCAGCGTCATGTTGCCGGCCAGCACCGTGTCGCGCAGCCAATTCACTTTGTAGTAACGCCTGTACGTCGCCTGAAAACGATTGAACGAGATGTTTCCACCGAGCTGTCGCAACGCCACCGCGTAGTCAACACTCAGAAACCCGCCGCGCGTCGCGTCAACCTGGTTGTAGCGGCAAACTTCACCCGGAGAGCCCGGCAATTCATCATCATCATCGATACTTCGCGCCAACAATCCACGTTCGCATCGCTCGCGCGTGTCTCTGACTAATGACGCACCAAAACGCGACAAACGCACCTTGTCGTCAGGCTCGAGGATCGGCCGCACCACGAGACTCTCGAGATTAAACAGACGCACATCTTCATAGCTGTAGCGTCCGAAGATGATCGTTCGTGTTCTCCTGTCGAGCACGCGCTGCGTCTCGATCGCGGCAGTGAACCGATTGATTGTCGGTTCGTTTATTTGGTTACCGAAGATATCAATCGGGTTTCCCTCTTCGTCGAGGCGTTGCACGATGCCCATCGTTCCGCGATCGATCGCCGAACGGAAGAAACGCGTGATCGTGGAATCGCGTTGATATTCGAGTGACGCCGCGAGCGGGGCGAAGTCATACTTGTTGTAGCGTGCGAATCGCGGATCGAGATATTCAAGACGCACGAGTTGCTGGCGACCACTCGCCCGCAGTCGTATCGCTCCCTGACGCAGACGATTCATCAGGTTTACGTTGCTGATTTCAAACAGACCGAGCGCACCGTAGTCAGTAGAAAAGCCGCCGCCGTAATCCATCACGTTCGGTTGTTTCTCTTCGACGTCAATGATCACGTCGCGCTGCCTGTAACCGGACGTAGTCTCACCCGCGGGCTCGGTCCTGATGATCACCTGACGATAAGCATCGGTGAGATACAGCTCACGCTCTGCGTCAGACACGCGATCGGCCCGGAGCACGTCGTTTTCAGTGAGCGGAATCGCGCGGCGGATCGCGGCCCGTTTCTTGCGACGCGTGGCCTGGTCGCCCGTCACGCCGTTGATGACGATATTGTTAATGAACACTTTGTCGCCTTCATCGGCGATCGTGTAGACAAGCCGCACCTGTTCTTCGTCATTCTTCAGCGGCAGCTCGACGACCGAGAAGTCGACCCGCGCATTCCAGTAACCCTGGCGCGAGTAAAGCGTTGCCACGCGATCCGCATCGGTGCGCGCCAGTGAGCGCGAGTAAGGCGCACCGATGACCGTCCGCAGCGTCCGTCGAATTCTTTCGTCCGTGTAGATCTTATTTCCCTTCACTTCGACGCCGGCGATGCGCGTCAACGGGCCTTCATTCACCTGGAACGTGATGATCAGGTTGTCGCCGTTGATCGAGACACCCTGTAAGACCTGCGCGCTCGCCTTGCGATAGCCGAGATCGCGCATGTAAGCCTCGATCGTGCGGCGGTCCTGCTCGAGTAGAGTCAGACTGGTGTAACCACGCCCGTAACCCAGAAATGGAATCAGGCCGATGGCATTCGACTTCTGAGTCTTCAAATCGGCTGCAACGTCGTCGTACGTCAGCCGGTTCGTTCCGGTGATGCGAATGTCGGTGAGACGAAAGCGCCTGCCACGCTCCACGTTGTATTCAATCGTGACGTTGTGGCCCGTTAACGAAGTTGGATTGAGGTTCTGGCAAGTTTCATCGGTGCCGTTCTGGCCGAGATCTGGTGGTGGATTACTGACCGTGCAGACCTCAGTCACCTCAGCGAAGAAGTAACCATCTTCCTGCAACTTGTTCCGCACGCGACGCGCGCCTTCGACTATCGCCGAGAAGTCGACATTTCCCTCTCGCTTCACGGGCAACAGCTCGCGCTGCGTCTTGTCACTCATCTCATAGTTCTTAACGGTGACCGTGACTTTCGGACCAACGGCGCCACTGAGCGAGATCCTGACTGTATTCTTCTCCGCATCTCGCTCGACACGTGCATCGTCAAGCACGGGCGACAGGAAGCCGAGGTTGATCAATGCGTCACGCACACGCTTCACGTCTTCACCCAGAGCGTCGCGAGTGAAAGGCACTCCCGATTGGAGCGTCAGTGAATTATGAACCGTCGCTGCATCGAAACCTGCGATCTTGATGTCGAACGCTTCGACTTTCGCCTGTTCGCCCGGTGTGACCTTGTACGTCACCGTCGCGCGAAGACCGCGGGGACCGAGTTGCTCGACAGGCTCGACAGTGGCGTTGAAGTAGCCACGATCGCGCAAGTACGTCTGGATCTCATCGGCATTGCGCAGGATGAGTTGTTTCGTAAGACGATTTCCCGACTGCGCAAAACTAATCCGCCCGCGCAACTCGTCGGTCGAGATTGGTGAGCCTGTAACTGGTCCTAAATCGATGCGCACGTCGCCAACTTGAACCTGCCGCTGCACGACAAAGCGAAGCCTGACCGGACCGGTGCGAGCCGCACCCTCTTCGATCACTTCAACACGCGCGTTTGCCACGCGACCGGAATCGAACAGCGCTTGCAGCGAGTCGCGCACGTGAACTGCAGAATAAGTTGTGTTGGGTGCGACCTTGAGGAGTGCGCTGAACTCAGCTTGTGCCGCAGGTGCGTTGGCAGTTCCTTCGAAGACGAGCTCAACGGCGGTGATCTGTCGCCCTTCGTAGTCTTCGATGCGCGCGTCTTTACCGGTACTCGCGCGCGCCATCGTCAGAAGAGAGAAACCGAGCATGACCACAAGCAACAGTTTGTGTGTTTTGTGCTTTTTCGCGGTCAATCGTTATCTTACCCCTTGCTCAGAATCTCTTCCGGAAACGGATTTCGAAATTGAAGTTGTTGGTGCGCGCGGTCAGTTGCCGGGTGGAAGCCTGCTCATACTGAGCCACGAACGAGAGTCGATCGGAAACGCGATATTCCAGCGCCAGAATCTGATTTGGATCGGAAGTGACGTTCGTCGAATAGGTGATTGTCACTTCCTTGCTGATTCGTCGCCCGAGTGTTAGCCGAGCAGCGGGCGTCGAGCCCGTGGTACCTCCGATCACGGGATTGATCTCAAAAGTCGTCAGACCAAAGAGTTTGCTCGTCGCTCGTTGCGCAGGTGCGTTGATGAGCGCGTCAGTTAATAAACTCGTGGCGGCGCCGACTTCCGATTGCCCTAAGATCGATGAGCTCGTGTCGGCATTTGAAAGCTGTCCGGTCGTGATCAGTGAAACAACGTCAGACTGCGGCAAGGCAGGTTCCGAGCGCACCGAAGCTTGCGGCTGCGAAAGCGGACCGGTCAACCCGACAATTACGCGATAACCTTTGATTTGTGATTCGGCCTGAATGTTGAGAATGGGCTCGGCGTTGCGACTCGGCGGCAGATCCACAAGCACTCTCGTGATGTCGTAACGATCGTTGCGGAAGTTAATCGTACCGCTGGTGGAGGTGATTCTTCCGGAGATCGTCGGATCGTTTACTGGTCCATCCAACTGAAGCGAAACAGATCCGACGAGGTCGGCGAGATTGTTTCGCACCACGAGGGCATTTCTTCCTTCAACTCGCAGCGCAGTAAATAAAGCGGTGCGCGTGAGCTCAATCTCGGCGCCCTCTTCGATCGACTCCCGTCGCGTGTTGATCAGATCCGCGAGCTCGATATCTTTCGTGTATTCGGTGCGGCGGAGATTCACGACGCCGCCGATCAACTGCTCGCGGGAAGAACCGCGAATCTCAACATCTGCATCAAGGGTCGAGCGGAAGTCAGGCGGGAACGGCACGGTCATGTTGGTGCCGTGCAATGCGATACGAAAAGCCGAGACTGTAAACCCGTCCAGCAACGCGCCACCTGTCGCTGAGATACGTCCGCCACCGAGCGTGCCTTCGAGCGAATCGATCTGCGCCTGGTTCGCAGTGAATCGAAGCGCTGCTCTCAAGTTGGCAACGGTCCAACGCTCGTTGCCAAGCAACGCCGAAACTGACGCGTTTTCGAGCGATGCCGTTCCAATCATCCGTGGAGCTTCAAACGTGCCGTTGATGCGAACAGCGACCGCTGCCGTGCCCGACGAGAAGAAGTCAGGCGAGACGCCGTTGAGCACGCGCATGTTCAGATCGCCGTTGATGTTCAGGTTCTGCTTGCCGCCGCTCGCGGTCGCGAGCGTGCCGTCGAGCACGATGTTCGTACCCGGGCCGGTAAATCTCGCGCCTTCGAAGACCATCTCGCCGGGCGTGAACCGAACAACCAGAGGCGCCGTCGCATCGAGCTGGACGTCTTCGACGCGGAAACTGAGCTCGCTAAAGCTCGCCGTACCTGTTAAGCCCGCCAGCGAGAGGTTCGCATCCTCGTCGAGCAGGTTTCCGGATGCCTTAATGGTTCCGTTCGCACGCCCAGTTACACGCACACCGGTTCCAGGCATCAGGATCTGAAACAGGTTGGTGAGATCAGCATTCGTGAATGTCGTTTCGACTGTCGACGCCAGCGCCGTACTCGCGAGATTGATCTGTGCGGCGACGACCTGCGGTGGTCCAAAGACGCCTGTCGTGAAATTGATGTTGAGCTGGCGGTTCTCAGTTCGGCCGGTGAGCGCGACGGTGCCGGCCTGACGACCATTGATCGTGACGTTGCGCCCTTGCCCGTCAAAAGTGATCTGGTAAGCGGAGAAGTCCTGGTCAGAAAGATTGCCGGCAACGTGCGCGTTGAAGTCTGCCGCGCCCGTAACTGACGGCATGCCGGGCCGGTTTGCGAGCGCAGTCAAACGCGCGAGCTGGATGTTTTCAGCCCTGCCCTGGAAATCAAACGCCTTGCTCTTCGTGTTGAAATTGCCGTTCGCGACGATGTGTCCCGCCACGAGTTGAACATCGACGCTCTCAACGTTCACGTTTGGACCATTGAACGTCGCCTTCGCTGACATGCCTTGCAGGGGTTCGCCTGCGAGACGGCCTGGTCCAAAACGCAGATCGGCGCTGCCACTCATCGCGTCGGGAATTCCCGTCACGCTTATTTTTCCGGAGAGATCCGATTCTGTGTCAGAAGTGAGCTGCTTGTTACTGTTCAGAGGCGAGAGCGCGAGCAGATTTCGAGCACTGAAGCGATCGAGAGTCGCTTCGACAGACATGTTGTTCTCCCCGATGCGCGGCTTGACTAGCGAGAACTGAACGCCGCCGCCGTCGCGCTCCGCGAGACTACCGTCGGGAATGCGGATCTCGGCATCATTCATCGCCACTGACGCCGACAACGCGCCCAGCTCATTGCCGTTCACGATCAGCGTGCCGATCGACACTCTTCCGTTGAGGTTCGGAGAAGCCATGCGGCCGCGGATGTTTCCGTTGAAGGCGAGCTGCCCGCCGAGCTCGATCCCATAGCTGCGCATCTGTTCTTCGACTTCGGGCAGCAGGCCTGATGAGATCAGAACAGCCTGTAGCTCAGCCGCGTCCGATGAATTTAAGTCGACCTGAAGATTGGAATCGTTCTCAAACGAGAACTGTCCTGTAGCCGTCAAGCGCGTTGCTGGTGTTTGCAGGTTTACCTGTTGAATATCGAACGTGCCGCGATTGGCCCGCATCGCGACTTCGCCCGTGATCGGGATCTTGTCCGCGTCGCCTGCTTCGCCCGTTTCAGCAGCCAAGCGAGTCGTGATCGTTCCGCTTGCGAGTTTGTAATCGGTGCCCGGAAACGTCAGATCGACTCGACCGGTTGCACGCCCGGCAAGTGGAACCGCACTGCCGGCCATTGCAGTCAGCGGTCCCGAGATCTCCATGTTGTTGAATTCAGCCGTGACCTGCGAGGTGCCGCCTTTACCAATCGAAACCCGCGCGTTTCCACTCGCACGACCGCGAAAAACATCCGCCGTAAAGTTGTTGAACTGAATCTCACGATTAGTAGCCACCACACTCGCACGCGCCTGGCCCATGTTCATCCGGCCCATCACGCCACCACCAATACTCAGATCGGCAGTCGCTCGATAACTTCCCGACGGCTCAACGACGAACACCGGTTTCGCGAGTTTCACATTGTCAGCCTGACCATCCGCGAACTTCACTGTGCCCGCGTTGATATCGGCAGTCGATCCTTCGATGCGCCGGTTGCGCACGGACAATCGCACGCCCGCGATGTTCAGACTTCCAATCTCCGCACCCGCAGCACTCGTCGCCCCGACCTGCACATCCTTCACCACAACACTCGTAACTCCATCGCGATCCGTGATGTCGATGTTATTGGCCGTCACGCCTTTGACCTGCGCGCCCGACGCTGAGACGGTTCCCGCTTTGACGTTCGCAATCGTGCCGGTCGTAATGTTGTTCTGATTCTTGAATTGCAGGTTTGAAGCCGTGATCCCGTCTACTTTCGCGCCACCCGCTGCGAGACCGTTGGCAGAAAATTGATTTGAGTGCGCGCTCAACACGCCCTCGTTCATCTCGACGCGCGCATCGCGCAGAATCAGGCCCGTCAGCGTCGTTCCATAACTCTTCTCCGCAACGGCGCGCAGCTCGCCGATCCAACGGAAATTGGTTCCCGTCCCCATCACATTGCCGGCGATCTGCAACGAGTCGAGCTGAAAGTCTCCGGCGTTCAGCAGATCCGCAACCGCTCTTCCGTTGATCTCGTAAGTCTTGCCCTGCACTGATCCACTCGCACTAACATTCAGTCCCTGCAAACGCAGGTTGTCAGCAGCGAGCGCGTCTGAGTGCATCTGCCCGTTGATTTTGAACTGATCGCCTTGGCCCGTGATCGTGCCGCTGAAATTACCCGCACCACGAAGCGTCGTTCCGGCCTGCAACGTATCGGAGAGCTGTGTGAGGTCAACTGACGAAGTGACATTCATCGTATAACGAAGCGCACGCCAGTCGTCCATGACGCCGCTCATCTTCGCTTCGGCCACAGGCGACTTCAGTACGAGCTGGTGAATGTCCACTTTCTCCTGGTTGAAGCGTGCCTGCCCCTCGATATCGATGTTGTTGATAGCACGGCCGTCGTAAGTAAAAGTCGAATTTGAAAGCGCGAGCTGGACGGAGGTCATGCGCGTTCCGAGCGGCACACTCGGATCGTCAGGCTGGATATTTACCTGAAGATTTCGTCCCTCTCCCGAGATGTCGTGACGCGCGTCGCCGTAATGGATCACACCGTTTTTGATCTCGATGGTTGCGGCCGCATACGCAAACAGAATGCGCCGGTTTGGCTCGGGGGGCGGAATGTGGATGTTGCGGAAGTTGGTGCGGCCCTGATCATCAAACGTAACCCAGAGCTCGACGCCCTCCATCTTGAGGTCTTCGAGATTGATGTTGCGCTGCAAGTTCAATGCATAGAGATCTTCGATCTTTACGGTTGCCAGCAGCTTGTCGATCTTGCCCAGCCGCTCGCCCGTCGCGGAGTCGTAGAGCTCGATGCGGTTCATTTCCACAGTCCGCGGCGGAAACGTCGCGTGAAACTCTGCGATCTCGGCGCGAATACCGTAGTTAGCAAACGTGTTCTTGATTTGGCTCGCGACGTAACGGTCGACGAATCCGAGTCGAAACAGGAATAGGGCCAGGAGGATGACTACGAGCGCAGCGATGCCCACAATACCCGCCGCGATAAAAGCGTGACGGCGAGTGAAGTAACGCCAACGTGTCCGTATCGGAGGCTTCTTCTCTACACTCATAACCTACAGTCGCTACCGCGCGACGCCGGGGAACTCTGAATTCTAAGAGGGAGAGATTGTAAGTGCCGCAAAGAGGCGCCAAAAGTCACAAAAGATCAACTGTGTCTTCTGTGCCTATTGGTGGCAAACCTCATTTAGGTTTATCGGCAACATCCTGCTGGTCCTTCAGTGATGCAGGATGGCCCAGCGGAACATTGCCTACCACTGAGAGCTCAAAACCTTCCAGAGCTGCTACTTTGGGGGGATGATTCGAAAGCAATAAGATCTTGCGCAACCCGAGATCGTGGAGAATCTGCGCCCCCACGCCATAGTCGCGATCGATT
>Ga0126311_10000011_pt1 | contig 131311 bp, 114 predicted proteins | sample Plot61_FD_92539 | JGI IMG/M metagenome (GOLD analysis project Ga0126311, IMG submission 92539) | Serpentine soil microbial communities from UC McLaughlin Reserve, CA, USA - Plot61 | ecosystem: Environmental > Terrestrial > Soil > Grasslands | place: USA: UC McLaughlin Reserve, Lake County... | reverse complement strand
TTTAAAAATAGATTCGGTAGTATTTTCTGACAAGTTGTTGTATGCTTGCGCCCCGGTTGCACAAGATATTGTCCGCCAGATATCGAGGCCAGTGGCTCAAGAACCCCAACATAGAAGGAAGCGGCCTTGGAAGCCATCCCGTTTTGGGAGAGAGGAACTAACTATGACACCGGACACTCGTCAACCGGGCTCGGGCATTAATATTTTCATTGATGATGATCCGCCACTCACTGGTGCGCGGATAAAAGTGATCGGCATCGGCGGTGGCGGCAGCAACGCTGTCAATCGCATGATCGAAGCCGGCATCGAAGGCATTGAATTTTTAGTTGCGAATACTGACCTCCAGGCGTTGAAGCGTTCGCGCGCTCCGATCAAGATCCAGCTCGGCAGTCGTTTAACTAAAGGACTCGGCGCAGGTGCTGATCCCAACGTCGGTCGCGAAGCGGCGCTGGAAGACACTGACAAGATCATTGAAGTGCTCGAAGGCGCGGACATGGTTTTTGTAACTACCGGTCTCGGCGGTGGCACTGGAACTGGCTCAGCGCCGATCATCGCATCACTCGCTACAGAGCTCGATGCGCTGACAGTCGCAGTCGTGACGAAGCCGTTTCATTTCGAAGGTCGACGTCGCATGCAGCAGGCCGAGAACGGGCTGCGTGAGTTGCGCGAGTGCGTGGACACAGTCATCACGATTCCGAACGAGCGCTTGCTGCACATGGTCGATCGTGGCGTGTCACTCGCTGACTCGTTCAGAGTTGCTGACGACGTGTTGCGCCAGGCAGTGCAAGGCATCAGCGATCTGATCACCGTACCGGGTTTGATCAATCTCGACTTCGCTGACGTGAAGTCGATCATGCAGGGAATGGGAATGGCTTTGATGGGCGCGGGCAGAGCGACTGGAGAGAACCGCGCGATCGAAGCGACGCAGCAGGCGATCTCGTCACCGCTGCTCGAGGAAGCCACGATTCAGGGCGCCAAGGGTGTTTTGATCAACATTACCGGCGGACCCGATCTGACATTGTTTGAAGTGAACGCTGCGTCGTCGATCATTCGCGAGTCTGCTGACGACGATGCAAATATTATTTTTGGTGCAGTGATCGATGAGACTCTGACTGACGAGATGAAGATCACTGTCATCGCTACAGGTTTTGACAGAGAAGCCACATCAATAGCGTCTGCCGCTGCGACAACAGCGATTCCCGCGCCGCCGCCACGTTACGTACCAAGGCCGTCTGATGACCTCCCACGGCCGATGATGGGTTCTTCTCGTGTTGATGATCTCGACGTCCCGACTTTCATTCGAAAGAAGGCTGACTAGAGATCATTTTGGGCAGGATTACTGCTTTTCATGGTTGTCACGACCGAACTGTCAATCATGAAAATACTGTAATCCTGTCTATTTTTTTGAGCATGAAATCACGCCTGCAGCGCCGCCCTTGCTTGCATCATTTCTTGCATCTAAATCTTTGATAGCAGCACGTTTTTTCCCCTTTGCTTTTTCTTCTTTTGTTGTGTAGCATGTCGCTCATTCCTTGCAGGAAATTCCATTACGGGTATAGTTCGTTCCTCTCCTCGGATGGGCCACAGCCTGCGAGAGCTTTGACACTGATCTAAACATCAAACCTGTGTCCTATACATTGGTAGTTCTCGACTGGGTGTAACGCCCGTCATAGATTTTTGGAGGTAATAATCACGTGAATCGTAAACTCATCAGAACCACACTCGCGGAAGTCAAGGGCAAAGCCCGAGAAGTTCCGCAGCCCAGAGAACGTTCGAATGGGAGTTCCCGCGCCTCAAATGAAGGTAGAGAGCAACGCGCTCCGCAGCAGCATTCGTCGCCGGTCCAGGTTAAGAAAAGAATTCCGCCTCCCAACGAAACCAACGCGGAGATCTTTTATTACAAGAAACAGATCGACGCACACACAGTGATGGTCCTTGTTCTACTTGACGGCGAGGAGATTGAAGGCACGATCGAGTGGTACGATCGCGGCGCGCTCAAGGTCAATCGAAAGGATGCACCCAATCTGCTCGTGCTCAAGCGGAACATCAAGTACATCTACAAGGCTGACGAGCGAGTTGAAAGTGCCAGCGCATAGTTAACAGCCTCGCCCTGAGTTTTCGCCCTGGACAACAGTGCGTCGCCTCAAGCAATGCGACACTCAGAACTAAGCCCAACGACTTCGGGACCTCGACCGAGGCGAGTTTTGCCGCGCATCGGCATCACGATGGGAGACCCTGCCGGCATCGGGCCGGAAGTTGTTCTGAAAGCTGTCGCCGAAGAAGAAATCAGACGGGTTTGCGTGCCGGTCATTATCGGCGATGCCCAGTTGCTGGCTCACACGGCACGCACTCTTGATCTGCAATCCGGTTACGACATCATTCGTTATGAAGAGCCGTTCCCGGATGATCTCTCCGAGCCTGTCATTTATCACCTCGACAACATCAGCGGTTTCATCGAGCCGGGCATCGAGTCGGGCGCGGCCGGGAAAGCTGCGGCTGGTTACATCGAAGCGGCGGTCGAGTTGTGTGCTGCGGGCAGCATCGATGCGATTGCGACTGCGCCGATTAATAAGCGCGCGCTGTTTCTTGGTGGTTACAGTTTTCCTGGTCACACGGAGTTTCTGGCTCATCTCACGGGCGCCGAGGAGTATGCGATGGCATTTGTCGCTGCAAACCTGCGCATCGTGTTGTTGTCGACGCACGTTCCGCTCGCCGAAGCGATTCGGATGGTCGAACGCGATCGAATCGTGAAAGTGATCAGCCTTACTCATCGCGAGCTTCAGCGTTGGGGCATCGAGCGTCCGCGAGTGGCGGTCGCCGCGTTGAATCCGCACGGGGCTGAGGGCGGACTCTTTGGCGTGGAAGAAGCGTCGGAGATCATGCCTGCGATCGAAGCTTCACGCCGGATTGATGATATAAATGTGCAGGGGCCGTTCTCGGCAGACACTGTTTTTCTGCGAGCCTCGCGCGGTGAGTTTGACGCCGTGGTCGCTTGTTATCACGATCAGGCGATGATTCCCGTAAAGTGTTTGTCGTTTGGAGAGGCGGTGAACGTAACCCTCGGACTGCCTTTCATCAGGACTTCGGTGGACCACGGCACCGCTTTCGACATCGCCGGCAAAGGACTCGCCGAGCATTCGAGTATGGTTGCTGCGATCAAGCTCGCCGCGGATCTTTCCACGCAGGCTGGTGAGAGTTGTCGTGCAGTGGAAATTTGAAACCAGAGAAGCACACTCACATGGAAAACAACGACACCCTTACGAACGATAACCGGCGCATGCTCGTTGCTGATGACGACCCCGCGATTCTTCGTCTCATCGCAACGATTCTCGAAAAAGAAAACTTCAACGTGGTGACGGCGCGCGACGGCCGCGAGGCTTACAAGATCCTGCAGGCGGATCCGAATTTTACCGCCGCGATTCTCGACGTCGTCATGCCGCATATTTCCGGTCCTGAGCTGGTCCGTTACATGAAATCGGAAGACCGGCTGAAACGAATTCCGGTGATGATGATGACGGCCGAGCAGGATCCGAAGCTTTCGTCTGATAGTTTCTCCGCGGGGGCGGTCGTGTTTCTGCCGAAGCCGTTCACGACGGCGCAGCTACAGATCATGTTGCAGATGTTGATTGGTAAGAAGACCGCCGACTCCTGATGCGACCCTTTGTAATTCTTGTGCTTCTTTGTGGCCTCCTTATTCCTATCGAGGCGCGCGCCGATATCAGCCAGAAAAATGCTCGCAAAGTGATACAGACCATGTTGGGATGGTCTCTGCCTGGCGATGCGGTTCGCATTGAGTCGATTCGATCGAGTGGGGCTGAGAGTGCGGAGGTTAGTGCCGAGATTCAAACTGTCTTTCGAGTGCGATTGAACGAAGGGCAGTGGCAGTTGCGCGAGCTCAGAACGGCGCCGGATCGTTGGGAGCAGTTGGAAGTGATTGCGCGTGCGGCTGGGGCTGAGTTGCCGGCGGGCGAGTGTGATGCGCCATCCGAGTTTGCGCGGAGTAAGTCGGAGACGGAGTTGACGACTAAGCGCGCGCGATGTTTGGTCGCTGGTTTGTTTGGCATCGCGGTGCCTTCCGATGATGTGAGGATCAAAGAGATCTCGCCGTTTGAGTTGGGGATTGGATCGGAGTCAACGGCGCTGGTGGAGGCGTTTGTCCGTGTAGACTTTCGACTGGCGCGAGAAGCGAAGGTTTGGCGAGTGGCAGAGTTTAAGAGTGGTAATCGTCAGTGGGTAAACGTCAGTGGGCTCGCGGCTGCGATCGATCAGGTTAAGCGCTCCGCCGCTACTGACGAGCTTTCAACCATCGCCAAAGCCCTTGGCGACTTCCGTCGCGAACGTGGCTCGTTTGTCGTTTCTGACAGCGAATCAGTGCTGATAGATCACCTCAGCCCGCACTATCTGACGCGCGTGATTCGCGTAGATCCATGGCACCGGCCGTATAAATACGAAGGCCAGCCGGACCATTATTCCCTCCGCTCCCTCGGCCCCGACGGCAAACCGAACACACCCGACGACGTTGTGGTCTCCGGTCCCTAGCCAAAGGCGTCTAAAACAAACTCTTGACTGCCGCTTACCGCGGGTGTTAGGTTTTCTATCGGGCCTTATTCCGAGGCCCGCTTCGTTTCGACTTGCCCGCGCCATCCGTGCATATGCACTAGGCCCCGCCGATGGTGCAATTCAGCTAAAGGGATTAGCTTTGCTAGCTGGACGCAAACTCCTACTTGCCGACGATTCGGCCACCATTCAGAAAGTTGTCGACCTTACGTTCGCTGACGAAGGTGTGCGAGTCGTGACTTTCGGCAACGGCCAGGACGCTATCGATCGGCTCCTGGAGGTGCAACCCGATATAGTTCTGGCAGACGTCTTTATGCCGGCTCGCAACGGCTACGAGGTCTGCGAATACGTCAAAACAAACGAGAAGCTAAAACACATCCCGGTAATGTTGCTCGTGGGCTCGTTTGAGCCGTTCGACGAAGCGGAGGCGCGCAGAGTTGGCGCGGATGACATCTTGACCAAACCATTTCAATCAATTCGACGACTCATCGACAGGGTGGGAGCGCTTGTGTCCAGCCCGCCTGTCGAGAAAGAGCGTCCAACCGCAGAACTTCCGCAGGTTGAAGAGCCCGCAGCGGAAGAGCTGATGGATACTTACGACTTGGAAGTCACGACGGCGGATACCTTGCCGCTCGAACAGGCGTTGATAGACCACAAAGAACAGAAGGTGGAACAACCGGTTGTTGAGACGGAATCGTTACCACGTGAGGAAACAATGACAACTGAGACGCGCAACGATTCCCAGAGCGATTCAGACGTGCTGTTGGACATTGGTGAGTTTGAGCCGGTACACGCGAGTGCTGATGACGATTTTGTTTTAGATCTCGACGACGAGCCTGGTGAGGTTCAAACGCCTGCTTACGCCGCGGCGCCGGTGCGAACGTTTGTTGAGCCTGAAGTTAAGGAAGCTGTAGCGGCGGCGAGTGCGTACGAGCCTGCTTATCAGCCCCAGGTTCACTCTTCGTTTGCAGACACGCAGGAAGTTCCGTATGCGTCTGCGGTGCAGGACGTTGCTGTTGCCGAACCCGAGCCGGTTGTTAATGAACCCGCACCAGTGGCTGCTTCGACTTCTTTTAGTCCCGGTCAACTCACTCCCGAAATGATCGACGTGATTGCCCGACGAGTAGTTGAGATGATGTCAGACAAAGTCGTTCGTGAGATTGCGTGGGAAGTGGTCCCGGACCTGGCGGAGTTATTGATCAAACAGCAGCTAGAGAAGCAGTCAAAGTAACAATTTTCCAATTCACTTTATTGAGCAGGTGACTCTCGCGAGTTACCTGCTTTTTGTTTGAGCTCACAATTGGCATCTCAAAACATATTTCCTATAACGGCCCGTCTTGAGGTTGCAAATTGCAACCTCAAGATCTTCAAAAACCTTCGGAAATCCGCAAATTTTCATCTTGAGATCACAATTTGTGATCTCAAGTTTGCCTAAGATAGTAAGCGAGCTACAGAGCTACGCACCCACCCGCTACCGCGAGGTGGTACTGACCCTATCCAAGTGTAAGTGCTAACTCTTCAGCAAGGCGGGAGCGTGGGAGCGCCGCAGCGTAGGGCTTTGTCTCAAATCCGAAATCATTGTTGGATAGGGTCAGTACCACCTCGCGGTAGCGGGTGGGTGCGCAGCCGTTTCTACTTGATAATCCAGAAGGGAAGTTCTTTTTCAATGTCTCCAATGGGAATGCTATCACCATTGTCGAGTTCAGAAAGACCCTGGCGGATTGCAGCTACGAACTCTATCTTGCGCGCAATATCCTGAAGCGAGGTGTCGTCAGGAATGCGTCGAAGCAGGTCTTGAACGATTTCCTTATTCGTCATAGCTGCATTTTAACAGCTCGCCGTTGTTTTGAACTTTCCGCACCCTCTAGCGTAGACTGTTGCTTTTCGTTTTCAACTCAAATACGCACAGAGTTACGCATGGAGATCCCCAAACAGTACGATCCTAAAGAGGCAGAGCAGCACCACTATGAACGGTGGGAGAAGAATGGGTATTTTGCGCCGGAGATTAATAAGGATCCGGGCGCGCCCGTGTTCACCATAGTTATCCCGCCCCCGAACGTCACGGGCTCGCTGCACATGGGCCATGCGCTACAGCACACGCTCATGGATGTCATGACGCGGCACAAGCGAATGTGTGGCTATCGCACGCTCTGGCTGCCGGGAATGGATCACGCCGGCATTTCCACGCAGCTAATGGTGTCGCGCGCGCTGAAGAAGGAAGGCAAGACGCGCCACGATCTCGGACGCGAGAAGTTTGTCGAACGTGTTTGGCAGTGGAAACGCGAATCGGGCGGACAGATCACCGTACAGATGCGTCGCTTAGGCGATTCGGTCGACTGGTCGCGTGAGAAGTTCACCATGAACGAGGACCTTTCGCGGGTCGTACGCGATGTGTTTGTGCGTTTCTACGAAGAAGGTCTGATCTATCGCGGCAACCGCATCGTAAACTGGTGCCCGCAGGACCAAACGGTGCTTTCCGATCTTGAAGTCGAAAAGCTGCCGCAAGCCGGAAAACTCTATTACCTCCAGTATCCAATCAAGAACAGCGACGGACGTGTAACTGTCGCCACTACACGACCCGAAACGATGCTCGGCGATACGGCCGTTGCCGTTAACCCCGGCGACGATCGTTTTCGCGAGCTCGTGGGCCAGACGATCATGCTGCCCCTCACCGGTCGCGAGATCCCGATCATTGCTGACGAGTACGTCGATCCGGAGTTTGGAACCGGCGCGGTGAAGATCACTCCCGCACACGATCCGAACGACTACGAGATGGGTCTGCGTCACAACCTCCCGCAAGTGGTCGTGATCGACAGTCACGCGAAGATGACTGCTGACGCTGGTGCGGACTTTCTCGGTATGGATCGTTACAAGGCGCGCGAGAAGGTGGTTGATGACTTCGCCGCACTCGGACTGCTCGACAAAGTCGTTGACTACGACTTCTCCATCTCCAAATGCGAACGCTGCAAGACGGTGATCGAGCCTCTGATCTCGACTCAGTGGTTCATGAAGATGGACCAGTTGCGCGATCTCGCGCTCGATTTGATGTCGCGCGCAGACAAACCGAAGTTCTTTCCCGAAACGCCTTACAAGAAGGTTTACACTGACTGGCTCGAGAACCTGCGCGACTGGACCATCTCGCGACAACTCTGGTGGGGCCACCAGATTCCCGCCTGGTACACGCCGGGCGGCGACGTTATCGTTGCCCGCTCCGAAACAGAAGCACGCGCCACAGCCGGCACGAGCGAGCTCACGCAGGATCCGGACGTGCTCGACACGTGGTTCTCGTCTGCGCTCTGGCCGTTCTCGACACTCGGTTGGCCTGCGGACACGGACGACATGCGAACGTTCTACCCGACTTCAGTGCTCGTGACCGCACGCGACATCATATTCCTGTGGGTTTCGCGCATGGTGATGATGGGCATGAAGTTTATCGGCAAGGAGCCGTTCGCGGACGTCTTCATCACGGGCACGATTCTCGACGCCCAGGGCCAGCGCATGTCGAAGACGAAGATGAACGGCGTCGATCCGATCGATGTGTTCGATAAGTTCGGCGTCGATGCGACGCGCCTCACACTCGCGCAGGTCGGCAGCACCGACACGCGCTGGAACGAGAAGCAAGTCGAGTCGTATCGCAACTTTGCCAACAAGATCTGGAACGCAGCGCGGTTCTGTTTGCTCAACTCGGAAGGAGCAGAAGTTAAACCGGAGATACTCGAGCAGAGTACGGCGCTACACGATCGCTGGATCGTTTCACGGCTAAACAAAACGGCACGCGATCTCAATTCGGCGATCAACTCGTACGAGTTTCATGGCGCCGTCCAGACTTTGTATCACTTCTTCTGGGACGATTTTTGCGACTGGTACATCGAGCTCACCAAGGCCGACGTGACTGCGGAACAGCCAGGCGTCGCACGTACAGAAGCACGCACGCGTCTGTTGACTGTTCTCGAACAAGCATTGCGATTGTTGCACCCGTTCATGCCTTACATCACAGAGGAGTTGTGGCAGCGCCTGCCCGGCGACAAGCGTTTGCATCAAGCTTATGAAGGTGCGGAGCCGACAGTGATGCTGACTGCTTTTCCCCAAGGCGCGGCAAACCTGATCGACGAAGCCGCCGAGTCGGAGATGCAGGCCATCATCGAGCTGATCTCGCGCGTGCGAAACATTCGCTCCGAGATGAACATCAAGCCGGCGGAGCGAATCCCGCTTATCGTCGCAGCGCCTGGCGAGAAACTGCGTACGGTGTTCTCAGCAGCGCGCGAACAGATCTCGCGTCTCGTTCGTGCTTCTGAATTTTCTGTAACTGAGCGACTCGAAGCACCGAAAGCCTCTGCTCGCGCTGTCCTGGCTGGCGGTGCGGAGCTTGCAGTGCCGCTCGAAGGTTTGATTGACTTCGAACAAGAGCGTCGTCGTTTGCAACGCGAACAGGAAAAACTGCAAGCCGAAGCCGCGAAGCTCGAAGCGCAACTCAGTAATCCGAACTTCGTCTCGCGAGCGCCAGTCGAGCGAGTGAATGAAGTGCGCGAACGCATCGCCGCGATTGCCCAACAGTCGTCTCAACTCCAGCAGACAGTCGAGAACCTCCAATGAACTGGATCGATGAAGGCGCTCTCTTCTCACAAATAAGTCTCTTCCTGCGCGAAGATCTCGGACGGGGCGACATCACCACGCAGTCGATCATCGCGCGCAACACGCGTGCTCGCGCGCGTTTCGTTGCGGGCGAAAACATGATCGTAGCGGGCCTGGAAGCTGCCGAGGAAGTATTTTTGACACTCGACTCGCAGCAGCAGCTCGAAGCGTTCGTTTCGGATGGTGAAGAGGTCGAGGCAGGGAAAGTGATCGCGCGCATGGTTGGATTTGCTGACGTGTTGATTTCAGCCGAGCGTGTGGCGCTGAATCTCTTACAGCGACTCTCCGGCATCGCCACGCTCACAAACACGTACGTCAAGACTGTTGAAGGTACTGGCGCTCAAATCACAGACACGCGCGCGACTACTCCGGGATTGCGTCCACTCGAGCGATACGCGGTTGAGCTCGGTGGTGGTTACAACAGCAGGTTTGGCCTGGACGATGGTGTGGTCGTGACGTTGAATCACATTTCGATTCTCGGCGGGGTCGCCGGCGCAGTGAGGAGTGCGAAAGAGAAGCTCGGTTACCTGCACAAAGTTGCGGTACAAGTCTCAAGTGAGAACGACGTACGTGAGGCGATAAACGCCGGCGCTGATGTGCTCGTGATCGAGGATCTGAGCGCGAAGGAGTTTGGGCCCCTGGCGTCGATCGCCCGCGAGCTGTCAAGCACGATCACGATCGAATGTGATGGACAGATCACGCCTGAGAATGTGCGCGAGTATGCCGCAGCCGGTGCGCAACTGATTCGCATCGAAGCGCTAACGAATGCCGCGCCGGCCGCGAATATCAGTTTCAAAGTACAGCCGTTTTAGCCACAAAAAGGCACAAAAGTACATAATGAGTTGGGGAGAGTCCACGCGAAGGAGACTTGCGCAGCGGGCGTTGGCGCGCCAGCTTGCTTACCAGGAACGCAAAGCCGAACACCTGCGCGGGCACGAAGACGAGGTCATCAGCGCGATGATTCAATCCTCGCGACGCGTGCGCGACACTCTTGAGGCGTTTCAGCCGATCAGACCGGACGCGCGTGTGGTTGAAGTCGGCAGCGGCGCGCACGGGCTGATCTTTTACTTCGGTTCGCAACATGGAATCGGAGTCGATCCTCTCGCGGTTAATTATCGAAACCTCTTTCCGCGCTGGCAGAGTTGTGCTCCGACAGTCGCTGCGGTGGGCGAGTCGTTGCCGTTTGCCGATCGAAGTTTCGACGTCGTGATTTGCGATAACGTGGTGGACCATGCGGAATCGCCGGCGCAAATCGTGCGCGAGCTGGCACGCATCCTCGTTCCGGGAGGCCTGCTGTATTTCACGGTGAATATTCATCATCCGGTGTACGCGGTTGCGGCTGGAGTGCATTCGAGCTGGAGAGCAGTGGGTGTGCCCTATGAGGTCGGGCCGTTTGCCGATCACACGACGCATCTCACGGTTGAAGCAGCGGAAAGATTGTTTGATGGACTGCCGCTGCGGATTCTGAGTGCGAAGAGTAACGTCGACGAAGCGAGGGCGCGGGCGCGTAAACAGCCGCCGAGGCATGTTGGAGACAGGCTGAAGCGCGTGTTTTTCAAGAATGCGCTTTATGAGGTAATCGCGCGTGGCGAATAGCTAAAATTAACGGTTATTTGCTGGAACAAGCGTGCGAGGGTGACGTGGAAGCGTTGAAGCATCTGGCCGGAGCTTGATGGCATCTTGATACCGGGAGTATCTTAGGGGCAGGTTGAGAAGGAGCACCACAATGCCTGTTTGGATTCGCAATTACGTCAAAGTCCTCATTGCCGCCTGCCTCGTCGTGAGCTTCTGCTTCGTCGAAGCTGACGCGCAGACGCGCCGAAAAAAGCGTACTCGCCGGACAGCACCTGCGGCGCCAAAGCCAGTGATCACGAATCCGGCGATCGCGCCTCCCGACGGTACTAAAACTCCGGCTGAAACCGGTGACGTGAAGATCATCAGTACGGCTGACCAGACGAAGGAACAGTCCCAAGAAAACCTCCAGGGCTGGAAGCCAAAAGTCACTGCTCCGGCTCCGTCTGCCACCGAAGATGACGAGACCTCAACAATCAAAGATCTTACAAACCAGGTCAACAAGCTGAACAACAAACTGACGCAGATGCAGGAGGATGATCGCTACCAGCTCGATATGGAGCGACTGACTCGTGCTGAGCAGCGCGCCGAGCAGTTGCGCGGGCAGTTGATGGACATCCAGGGCAAGATCGCTGATTTCGAAGCGCGGCTTGAGCAGGTCGAATTTGCGTTGCGACCGGAGAATATCGAGGGCGCCACGCAGGGGTATGGAAGCACTCGTCCGGAAGTGGCGCGCGATACGCGCAAGAAGCAGCTCGAGAGTGAAAGAGGTCGGGTGCAGGCGCAGTTGAAACTCGCGGAGACGAGCCGATCGCGTTTGGAAGTCGCGGTTGCGAACGCGGATGCGGAAGTCGACAATTTGCGAGCGAAGATGGAGCAGCGTCGTGCTCAGATGGATGCGCAGCCTCCCGAGACACCGAAGCCGCGAAAGCCGTAAGAAGTTTTAGCCAAAAGAGAAGCCAGAACAAGTCACGAATTAAAAATAGAACAAGTCAGGAAGAGGGGCTTGCCCCCGCCGTTGCTTGGATGAGCGGGGGCAAGCCCCTCTTCCTGACTTGTTCTGTTCTGAGGGGTTTATTTTAGGTGCTGGTGTGGAGGGAGACGGCGCGCCAGACGCCCAGTTGGTTGATGAAGGTTAGGGTGTAAGATTCGCCGCGCACGATGGCGGTGTCGCCGTAAACTGAAATACTTACCTGAGCCGGATCGGGCTTCCCATACTTCACTTTCTTCGCTCGCAGATCGTCGAATAACTGTTGACGTGTTGTTTGCACGGATCCGTGTGTCCAGATAAACGTTGGATCAGTTAGCGCGGTGAGTTTGTCGATATCGCCGGACACGAATGCTTCGTGCAGCGCGGCATCCGCTGTTGTGACTTCGCTTTTGCTCTCCGCTTCAGTGCGCGGCATGCGCGTCGATTGCCAGTTCACCACCTGCCACTTGTCGTTGCGTTTGACGAATGTGCCGCTGTTCAGCAGATTTGCGACGTTCTTTTCCGTCGTTGCTACCAGCCGAAAGGCCACGACTGCCGTGTCGCCGTACTGTTGAATGCGAATGTCTTCGGCGGTGTAGATCGTTTTGGGATCGGTTGGTTTTGGCGCGGGCGTGGAACGCACGTCGTGCATCACCTCGGCCTTGTTGACGCGACGACCAGCCGAACGTGTGTAGATCAGATCATCGGCCCAGAAGCGCTCATGGACGGCGACGTCATTGCGTGAAGCGCCGGCGAGAAATTCGTTCAGGAGTTTCGTGAGCTCTGCGGCGTCGGGCGCGGTTTGCGCGGAAACAGTGGTCGCGAGCAAGAGTAAGAGCGAGACAGAAGCAAGCTTTTTCATAGGTGGCCATAATAGATCTCAGCGCTGTTTTTCAGCTACTGTTATCGCCCACCACGAGCCGCTGCCTTCATGACGCAGCGCCGACCAGTACCACGCTGAAACGTCAGTCCACGCTTCACCGGAATCAGAAATGATTCGTTCTTTTACCAGCAATCGCTCATCGCCTTTCGTGGCGGCGAAGCTGGCCCATAGTGAGCCATCCTGATCGCGATGCGCCGCGAGTGGCTTTACGGTGTAGCCAAGACCCTGGAAACAATCAGACGAAGGATGCAGCATTCGTGTAGCTTCAGTAACCCAGCGCACGATGATTTCGCGCTCGCCGTCACTGAACCGCATGATCCGCCCGGGAAAGCCAGACGCAAACGTTTTCTCCATCTCGTTCAGAGGCAACTGCGTCAAGGGCTTGCCTGCAAACGTGCTGGACCAACCCGGAAACGGCGTCCTTTCCGTGCTCGTTACCGGAGCCTCGAAACGTGGAGCCATAAACGGCGTCCACATCGCTATCACACATGCGATTATGTAACAGACGTAGCTGCGACGCATACATTCCTTCTTCTCAGCAGCAACACGATGGCGATGATTGCCGCGGCTTCCAGCACGAACGCAGTCACACCAGCGTATTCATGACTCCACGAAGGCATGTTCAAAACGCCAGCCTCGATATAAAACAAGGCGACGGCCCGAAAGACGTTCGTAGCCATAATCACAACGCCCACGAGTGGCATCAGTAACAGCGTCTTCAGCAACGGCAATTCATATAGACACAACACCACGAACGTTAAAAATAGTCCGACCCAAAGCATCTTGATTCCGCTGCACGGCGCGTCTATCCAGATCATCCGGCCCGCCCAGTTCAAACACGTTCCTTCCGGGATCACTGCAAAACCACTCAGGCGCAGAATCGGCGCCGTTAGCTCTGCGACCACGACTCGTAGCGGATAACCGCCGAAGAATTGTAGTGTTGGCAGCGTCGGCAACGAAAGATAGATGAGGCCAAACAATCCCGCATGGAAAGACTTTCCGAAACGGAGTGAGCTGGTCGTCACGGCTAGCGCAGTGAATGCGACTGTGGCTCGCGCTAGTGGCCCAAAACGAAAATACGTCGCCGCGTAGAAGATCACGAGCAGGGTTGGGACCAACAGTGAACGATCCGTTTGCGGCCAGGGCTGGCGCGATGCCAGTAAAAAGACGAACGCAGCGATTAGTGCGAGCACGCCCCATGGTTGGTCCCACGAGTAAACCGCGCGCGAGACGTACCAGCGCCACACGTCCCCCAACGCGATCACCTGTAGACCAGCGATCAATAACAGTCGCTTCATACGGTGCAGCTACCGCGACCTTGTTTGCGATACTTCATGTACATCAGCCAGATCAGAAACGCGCCCACCACGATCAACAACGCCGCTATCTCCGGTTCCGGAATCGTCGGCACGGTTCCCGCGTCGACTGGCTGCAGATCGGAAGCGCGGTACTGCTCCGCCGTTTCGAGAACAACCGCACCGCTCACCGGCGTCACGAGTTGATAGCGAACGGCGAGCATAGTCGCTTCGTCCGTTAACGACTCATCTCGCGGCGCCAAAATTCGCGCAACTTCGTCGCTCGCCCAGAGCCTCGCGAGATGATCAGAGGTTTCAACTCCTGCAAACGTCTGCTGGTGTTTGTCCAGCTTCTTGCTGGACCTCACGAACTGCAACGTTTTCACTTGTCCGGTAAGTTGTGCGAAGAGGATTTTTAGATCGTTTTCTAACAGTCCGGTACGTGCGACAGATCTCACCTCGTTGATTCCATCGAGCCTCTTCTCGATTTCATCGACGCCCCCGGTGGTTTGAACGGAATAGAGTGTTGGTCCATATCGACGTTGCTCCCAGCGCCGTCTGAGCTCATCCACAGGCGTAAGCAGCAGACGTTGCGGACCATGAATCCAGACGATCGCGTTGATACCGGGTGTTTGTGCGGCAAGATCCCACCCTTTGAGCAGCGACGGCGTATTATCTGCGCCACCCGCAAGAGTCGCCCGCTGCAAAGTCTGGAGGATTGCCTCAGCATCCTGACCCGCTAAGTTTGTCAACGCGATGCTGCCGGCAAGACCATCAGCATCGGCTAAGACGAGTTTCACGTCGAAGTCGGGCGGCAGCGATCTGATCGCGGCCTCGATGCCTGGAATGTAACCCCGCATCGATGCGGAGGTATCGATCACGAAAACGATGCGTCGCAAGTGTGCCGGTGCGTACTCTATTACGGATTGGGTGACAGCAAATCCCGGATTGAAAGGATCTTTGGTCCACATCTCTTTCGAGCCGTACCGGTTCAACGTGATGGTGGAGCTTGAGCTGGATAGCGTGTCGTCGTCGATCGCACCGGCCGTGCTGAAAACGTCTTGTTGGCGGCTGGGCATGAACACCTCACTGTAAGGCCACATCGGAGTTTTTGCTTCGACCCAGACCGCGTGCTTAACGTCCTTTGGAATTTTGAAGTTTTTAAAAACGAAGTGTGGCAGCAATAGCTTTGCGTGAGTCTCATCTTCGAGCACGAGAGGCAGCGTGATACCGAAACGAATCTTCATCTCGCCTTTGTTCGGTGGAACAGGGAAGCATTGGACCAGAACGCGGTCGCGTCCGGCAGTCGTGACGAGGACCGGATCGCGCCGTTGTTGAATCGCGACTTTTTGATAAGCATTTCTGACCTGGCTCCGTCCGGCAAACGCCGCTTCGCGCTCCTCTCCATTTACCCACAACGTCAATCGCGACACGACGCCGCCCGGCGGCAGTTGTACTTCCGCACGCGCTTCTCGTTGCACGTCAGAGTCATTTCGAAAAATGAGCGTCCACTCCAGGTAGCCCACCCCACCATCGGCATCGACCGAGCCGTCGAGTTTCGAGCTCGCGAGTGATAGTCCTGATAACATGCCGCCACCGACCTGCTCGCCGCCCTGGTTGCTATCGAAGTCGACAGTGTCTCGTTGCACGAGTTGTATGCCTGCTCGTTCCGGCGGTATTGATCCGTCGAAGGTTTCGCCAGTCACGCGGTAATAGATTTTCTGAGCTTCTTCCGGGGTGATGGGATTTTTTATTTTGAAGGCGGCGCCGAGCACGTCAGTGGCCCAACCGGTTCGATCGTAGCAGCTTCGCAGCAATGCTTCCTTGTTGCCGTATTTACGTAAAAAGCGAATTCCATCGGCTTGCGTTTGCGGCGAAGAGGAGCTCGCCATGTATAGCCCGACCGTTGTTATCGTAGCCGGCAGCTCAACCATTCCGATGATCGCGGCCGTCAACGCCAGACCCGCGAACAGACCCCGTGCTTTAAGGGCAAAACTCCGTCGCGGAACTGCGGCTGCGACGCGTTTCAGTTGATAGCGCATGATCAAACTGGCAAGGAGTGACAGGAATGGAGCCAGCGGCAAGAGACCGAGACCAAACAGAAGCGCCAGCAGTGCGAGTGGGACAAGCGGCAGATATACGATCGCATAGAAGATCGAGATCCCGATCGTGACCGCGTTCAGAAAACCCGCGAGCGCGAGACGATCGGCGGCGCGTCTCCGAATCGCAAACCAGACCTGAAGCTGCGCGAGTGGCACAAAGATCACGAGCAGGAGATGCCAGATCGTTGGTATCGGATTGAAGAAGGTATCGGCGCAGATGTGGGTGGTGGCTTCAACCGTGATCGAGATCGCGGGCACGATCACGCCGGCAAAGAATGTGAAGCGGTTGGGGCCGGGATTGTACTCGGGGCCTGGGTTGAACTGCTGTACGGGCTGGTAATGCCGCTCTTCTTCCATCAGGCCCTCCTGTCCGGCTCAAGGAACGCTGCGTGACTTTACAATACAAAGTAATTTGTCTGCAAGTGAAAAGTGGGCCACCGTGCTTTGCGGCGTGATACTTTGTACTTTATTCGCGGTGACGTAGACTCTCCGGCAGAAAACACGAACGAAGAAGCACAAAGTTCCATGTCCACTATCCCGCAACGTGATTTATATCGCTTGATCAATGAGGCTAACGACCGTGGCGAGCGCGTCGTCGTGGCCACCGTCGCGCATACGCGTGGCTCGACTCCCCAGCAGCGTGGCGCGAAAATGCTTTTCTTCCAAAACGGCGAAGTCGCGGGAACGGTGGGCGGCGGCTGCATCGAGGCCGAGGTTTGGGCCGAGGCGAAAGCGGCCCTTCGCTCCGGTGAATCGCGTTTGCATCACTTCTCACTCACCGCGGACGAGGCGAGCGAAGAAGGGATGGTCTGTGGCGGCACGATGGATATTTTTGTCGAGGTGCTGGGTAACTGATGTCACAGGATTTCCTCACAAACTACAAGGCTAAACACCAGCATCCGCTGAACCGTCTTTCCCACAGCATCGGCATTCCGCTGATCGTCATCTCTCTGCCACTCTTCTTTTTCAACTGGCGCTGGGCGCTGGCGCTGTTCATCGCCGGCTGGATTTTGCAGTTTGTCGGACACGCGATCGAAGGAAATCAACCAGCCTTCTTCAAGAACCCCGTCTATCTTCTGGTTGGACCCCTCTGGCTCGTGCGCCGGGCAGCGTCTGCAATCGGCTTCGCTAAGCCGAAACTCTCGAAATAAACAACATCGATGACCGAAACAAGCAATCAAACATCTTCCGTTACGAAGGTGATTGAGCAAATACTGGAACGCGGCGAGATCGCGCTGATCGTCACCCTCGTAAGTGGACGGGGATCGATTGGCGCAAAGCTTTTGGTCCAGGAGAACGGCGCTACTGCCGGAAGCCTCGGTGATCCCGCGCTGGATTTGTGGGTGGGCGAGAAGGCGCCGGACTTTCTCGCCTCACGTGAAGAAACGCGGATGTTCACCGTTAATGAAACGTCGCTCCTGTTTGAACGACTGCAACCCGCGCCGCGTCTGGTTGTTTGCGGCGCCGGACACGTCGGCGCGTCACTGGCGCGACTCGCTGCGTTCACCGGCTATCACACGACCTTGCTCGACGACCGGGCTGAGTTTCTCAAACGTGAACGCTTTCCCGAGGAGGAGATCGAGCTGTTAGTTGCTGACGATTGGAGTTCCGCAGTGCGTAAAGCGGTGGGAAACGGTCGTGGTGTTTCAGTCGCAGTCGTGACGAGAGGTCACAACGAAGACGAACAGTGCATGCACATTGCGGTGGAGGCGAATCCTGATTACCTTGGTCTGATCGGCAGCAAGCGCCGCACCTCGATCGTGATCGATCGACTGCGCGATGCGGGTGTCTCGGAGGAGCAACTCGGAAAGATTCACGCGCCCATCGGCCTCGACATCGGCGCCGTCAGCCCCGAAGAAGTCGCACTCTCCATCATGGCCGAGATCGTCGCTGACCGCCGCGGCGGCTCAGGCCTTTCCTTGCGCCAGAAAAAGGCACAAAAAGCACAAAAGTGAAAAGTTCAGAGTTCAGCCTTTAGGCTGCAGTCTCAGGCGTGACGCAAGCAAGCTAAAGCTTGAACTCTGAACTTTTTACTTTTGTGCTTTTTGTGCCTCTTTGTGGCTAATCCTTTTTTGTGCTTTATTGTGGCTGAACCATGCCCACTGAGATTGCGGTAACCGCTCGCCGCAGCGGAATGTTCCGCGCGCTTTCGCATCGAAACTATCGCCTCTTCTGGACCGGCGCGTTTCTCTCGAATGTCGGCACGTGGATGCAGGCGGTTGCACAAGGCTGGCTCGTGTTGGAGTTGACCAACTCGCCGTTCTGGCTCGGGCTCGACGCATTCATGGCGACAGCGCCCGGTGTTGTTTTGACACTGCTCGGCGGCGTCTTCGCCGATCGGATCGATCGACGACGACTGCTGCTGTACACGCAAGTCGTAGCCGGACTCGCCGCTCTCACTCTTGCTGCTCTCGTGGCGACGTCAGTTGTGAATCGTTGGATGGTGCTGGGCTTCTCGTTTGTGACTGGCTGTTGTATGTCTTTGGCGAGTCCTTCGTATCTGGCGATGACATACGATCTCGTTGGTCGTGAAGACGTGGCCAACGCGATCGCCTTGAACTCGACACAGTTTCAACTATCGCGCGTGGTTGGACCAACGCTCGCTGGTGTCGCGTTTCGAGTGTTTGGACTCGCGGGTTGTTTCTTTGCGAACGGCTTGTCGTTCATCGCGGTGGTGGCGGCGCTTTGGATGGTGCGAATGGAGCGACATTCGAATGCACTGGCGGCTTCCGAAAAGCGACGTGCGATCTGGCGCGACCTCGTCGAAGGCTTGCGTTACGTTCGCAACAGGCCACGAGTGTCGTCGTTGTTGCTACTCGCGGCAGTGAACAGTCTATTCGGCGCGCCTTACTTCAGTCTCGTGCCGATCTATGCGCGTGACATCTTCCATCTTGGCGAGACAGGGCTGGCGTTATTGATGGGCACGGCGGGCGCGGGAGCGTTCTTAGCCGCGCTGCTGGTCGCTTATCTCGGTGACTTCAGAAGGAAGGGCTGGTTTGTTCTCGGCGGCGCGATCCTTTTCGGGATATGTATCATGGGATTCGCTGTGTCTTCGCGACTGAAGTGGTCGCTGCTGTTTCTCTTCGGGCTCGGCTTTGCGCTGGTATGCTCAATCGCTATCACTAACACTCTCCTGCAAAAGCTCGTTACCGATCAGATGCGTGGCCGCGTGATGAGCATGTTTCTGCTTTCGTTTATGGGCACGATGCCAATCGGAAACATCGTCGCGGGCACCGTATCGAACCACTTCGGCCCGCAGCGCACGCTCGCCGTTGGCGGGTTGGTCGTGACGATAGTGGCGACGAGCGTCTTGATCTTCAATCGGCGCCTAAGGGAACTGTACTGACCGCAAGAAACCTCTGGCCGCGCCGTTCTACCTCCCAGCAATGTTAATTTTCTCGGAGAATCTTGTATGCGAACTCAAATAATCACGCGGGTTTTGTTGACCTTTTCCATCCTCTGCGCCCTCTCAACAATCGCCAGCGCGCAGGGTGTGATCGTTCCCGGCCCGTGCCGCCGCTGTCCGGACCCGCGACCAATCCCTCTCCCGCGTGCTCTCCCCATCAAATCCATCAAGATCGACACCAGGATCAGCTCACAAGTCGCCACCACTCATGTCGAACAGGTCTTTCGCAACGACACCGCCGCGACACTCGAAGGTACGTACCTGTTTCCGATTCCCGAATCAGCGTCGATAGCCGAGTTTGCGATCTGGGACGGCGATCGCCGTCTCGTCGGTGAAGTGAGATCTCGCGAAGAAGCACGCCGGATTTATGACGAGATCGTACGCCGGCAACGCGATCCGGGACTGCTCGAATACGCCGGCAAAGACCTGTTCCAGGCCAGCATCTACCCGATCCTCCCGCACTCCGACAAGAAGCTCGAGATAACGTACACGCAGGTCGTCCGCGCTGAAGGTGGCACGGTTTCATATCGCTACCCACTCGGCACTGGCCGCCAGTTGACTCAGATTGGCTCGGTGGCTGGTCGAGTAGAGGTCGATAGCAAAGATCCTTTGCGCAACGTCTACTCGCCCACACACGCCATCGACGTGAAGCGCAGCAGCGACCACCGCTCGCTCGTGTCATTCGAGAGTGAGAGCGGCAAGGAACCGCAGGACTTTCAGTTGTTCTACACCATCTCGAAAGAAGACTTCGGCCTCACACTGCTGACACATCGCGAAGCCGGAAAACACGGCTACTTCCTCCTGATGATTTCGCCGAAAGACGACTGGTCAGAGCAGGAATACTCGGCGAAGGACGTTGTGTTTGTTGTCGACACCTCGGGCTCAATGGCCGAGGAAGGGAAGATGGAGAAAGCACGCGGCGCACTGCTGTACGGCGTAAGGATCCTGCGCCCGCAAGATCGCTTCAACATCATCTCGTTTGCCGGTGAAGAGCACCTGATGGAAGCGGGTTTGATCGCCGCCGATGAAAAAGGTCGTGCGCGCGGTGAAGCGTTCGTGAAGAAGCTGAAGCCGGTTGGTGGAACAAACATCAACCAGTCGCTACTCGCTTCACTGCGTCAATTCAGTGAAACAGATCGCGAGCGACCGAAGATGCTCGTGTTTATGACCGACGGTTTGCCGACAGTCGACGAGACGAATGTCTCGCGGATACTCGACAACGTGCGCAGAGCGACGAGACCGGGTGTGCGATTGTTTACGTTCGGTGTCGGTTACGACGTGAACACAGCGTTGCTGGACAAGCTTGCAGCGGAGAATGGCGGCGTCGCTGATTACGTCGAGCCGAAAGAAGATCTCGAAGTGAAAGTTTCGAATTTCTTTTCGAAGGTCAACTATCCGGTGCTCACGGATCTACAACTCGACATGGGCGGCGCACAAACAGATTTGATGTATCCGCGCAACATTCCCGATGCGTTTCGCGGCTCGCAAGTAACCCTGATCGGTCGCTATAGCAACGAAGCAGACCTCAATTCAATTCGACTACGATTGACTGGCAAGGCAGGCGGCTCAACCCGGACTTACACATACACGAACCTCAGTTTCCCATTGCGCTCGGATGCAAACGACTATCTGCCGCGCTTGTGGGCGACGCGTCGTGTTGGCTGGTTAATGGAGCAAGTGCGCTCGAACGGCGAGCAAAAAGAGTTGCGCGACGAGATCGTCGATCTGGGCACACGCTATGGAATCGTGACGCCTTACACGTCGTACCTGGCTTTGGAAGACGAGCGCATGTCGACCAACATCTCCAGGCAATCGGTGACCCGCCGCGGGGCCACGGGCGTTGGATCCGGAAACCTGAATAAGGCGCCCAGTCCCGCAGCTCCGAAGGTGATGTCCGAGAGTGTGACCGTGACCGGCGCTGATGCTGTGCAGCAAAGCAAGATGCAACGCGAGCAGCAGGACGTGCTTCGTGTCGACGACGCACGCAAGGATGCTGTGCGTCGCGTCGCGGGCAAGACTTTCTACCTGATTGATGGTGTGTGGACTGACTCGGAGTTCAAAGCTGAGTCGAAGCTGCCGGAGCAGGTGCTGGTGTTTGGCAGCGACGAGTACTTCGCTTTGCTGAAGCAGAATACGAAGCTCGGAAGTTACTTCTCGTTAGGTGAGCGAGTGGTCGTCGTGCTCGACGGGCGCGTTTACCGAGTGAACGCGCGATAAAGCACAGAACCGAGCGCGGTAGCGCCGGGTCAAACATCGCCTTACGTCCTTGATGTGTTTGACCCGGCGCTACCGCGTTCGATTCTGTTTGTTTGCCTCGCGACCTGTTTTGAGGTACAAAACTGAAAACAAATCAGTTATGAGTACCCTGAAGCTAACACGCTTTTCTGCTGCTCTTGTTGTGTTTCTGGCTCTGGCTGGGTCAGCACGCGCCCAGGGCTGGATACCTTCCAAGATCAGTACCGGCGGAAACGATCTAAACACCGTCTACTTTCTCGACAGCAAACGTGGCTGGGTCGGCGGCGACGGCGGTTATCTGAGCTACACCCAGGACGGCGGTCAATCGTGGGCGCGGCAGAACGTCGGCACCAAAGCGGCCATCAACGACATCTATTTTCGCGACAAAGAGGCCGGCTTTCTCCTCGCGGGCAATTCGATCTTTTCCACTCGCGACGGCAACAGTTGGGTGCAATCGCGAATATTCCTTCCGGAGGAGTTCGAAGGCGCGGATGTTGAGCTGTACAGCGTGCGCTTTTCGAGCAAGAAAAAGGGTTGGGTCGTCGGATCGATCAGCAAACGCGAGCGTGTGGTCGACAGTATCCTCGTCTACACCGATGACGAGGGCCAGACGTGGCGCAGACAGCGCGCGCCGAGTCGCGTGGAGTTGATACACATCGATTTCGTCAGCGACAAACGCGGTTGGATTGTGGGCGACGCGGGGACGGTTCTTTTCACGCGTGACGGGGGCGCGAGTTGGGTAAAGCAGAACGTGGGCGTCAGCGGCACGCTCTATCACGTAGATTTTCGCGACGACAGAAACGGCTGGGCTGTTGGTGAGCGTGGAACATTGTTGCGCACTACTGACGGTGGTGAGACGTGGACGGTGATCCCAACCAACACGAATGTCACGTTGTTGAGCATTCAGTTTTTAAGCGATGATGAAGGTTGGGCGGTCGGTCGCTCGGGTACGATTCTCAGGAGCAGTGACGAAGGAAGAACGTGGGTGCCTCAAGAATCGACAACGAAGCAAAACCTTTACTCGCTAAATTTCAACAAAAAGATCGGATGGGTAGTTGGTGGCGCCGGCGTCGCGCTGCGTTATGAGCGCAATTAGTGGCAAGCAACCTGTGAAGTGCTGAAAGACATCTGAACGTCGAGGTTAACGGATCGTCGCAAGAATAGTGGCGACCATAACACTCGGTTCCTCCTGTGATTCGCCCGGCATGTCGGCCATGCCGGGCGCTTTTATTTTAAATAAGATCGTTACCGTAAATGGTTTTTCAGTCTTTGCTGCCGGTGAAGGGAAGCTCCTGCGATTTTTGTAGCTTTAGAGTTCCGTCGACGTGGTCGCCGTCAAACCTCGCAAATATCTCTGTTTCAACCGCGTGCCCGTCAATCTCCACGGAAGTAGTTGACGTGAACGAGTTATTGTTCACCTCGATCGATCCGAGCTCACCATCCCCCATTTCTGAGTGAAACACTGCTGTATAGCCCGAGCCCGCACGCTTGATCGTCAACGCTGCCGGAATGTTCTGCCCGAGCGGCGTTTCGATCTCGATTGACCATGTACCAGCTGGATCCGCAGGCGCTGACGCCTCAGTGGATTTTCGCTTTCCAGCCGTGTTGTAGACTTCAATATCACCCGCGTAGGGTTTCATCTGCTCGATCACGAGTCCACCATCACCAACCACGATCAACGCAGCCTCATCCGGTTTTATGTACTTCTCTGCAACGCGCTGAATATCCTGCACCGTCACCGCCTGAATCCGATCGCGGTAAGTCTCCAGATAGTCGTTCGGCAGGTTCAACATCTTGATCTGCACTAACTGATCCGCCAGACCTTCCTGCGTCTCCAGTCGAATCGGAAACACGCCCGTGAGATACGACTTCGCGTCGGCAATTTCCTTTTTCGACACCGGCTGATTACCAATTCGCTCGAGCTCGTAGAAAAACTCTTTCAACGAATCGCCCGTGACTGGCGTTCGCACTTCGGCCGTGGCGCGAAATGTTCCGGCTGTACGTCGCGCATCGAGATTCGTATACGCGCCATACGTGTAGCCCTTGTCTTCACGGAGGTTCATGAACAGCCGCGACGACGCCGTAGCGCCGAGCACGGTGTGCATCAGCATCATCGGAAAGTAGTCAGGACTGGTTCTGATGATGCCGCTGTTCGCAATCACGATGTTTGACTGCGCCGAACCCGGTCGATCCACGAGATACGCCGTTCTTTTCGTGCGCACAGGCGGCGCTGGAAAGTTCGCGACCACTTTCTCTCCGCTCTCCCATGTCGAAAACAGCGACTCAATTCGACTCACGATATCTTCATAACGAACGTCGCCAACAACGATGAAGAACGCATTATTCGGAACCAGCTTGCTACGATGAAACTTCACGAAGTCATCGCGTGAAGATCGATCGATCGACTCCGGTGTAGGCGCCACAATCGAGTAAGGATGCTCGCCATACATCACACGCGAAACCATCTCACTGGCGAGAAACGACGGTTGCGCTCGCTGCTGTCGCAAACTCTCCTTCGTATTTTGCTTCGCGAGCTCAACCTCGTTTTCAGGAAACGAAGGCTCGAGGATCACATCGGCCATCAAGCCGAGTATCGAATCATTGAAGTTAGAAAGCGCTGACGCGCCCACGAGCGTGTAATCTGAAGTAGCACCCGCTGACAAGCTCGCGCCCATGCGCGCGACCTCTTCCGCGAGCTCTTTACTCGTTTTCGACTGAGTTCCCTCAGGCAAGAGACCTGCGAGCAAATCGGTCAGGCCCGGCAGCTCCGGTGGATCAAATGCACCGCCCACTGGAAACGCCAACCTGTAACTGACCAGTGGCAATCGGCTGTCTTCAACAACGACGAGCGAAAGCCCGTTACGCAGAGTTGTTTCTCTCGGCGTCGGAATGGAGATCGGTCTTGGTGGTAGCGGCGCAGGCGCCACCTTACGAAAAATATCTGTTTGACTCATGTTATGGATGCAGCGGGCCCGTCCCCGGCTTGGTTTGCGGCGGAACGTCCGCTGGGTCTTTTGGTTGCTCTGAGGGCGATGTGTGAACGACGTCGGCATGCACTGGCGATTCAGGCTCTGCCGCGGGCAGGTCAGGAACCTGTGGTGGCGGCGCAGCAGGTTGATGGGGATCGCCTGGTGCTTGTGGCGAAGCGGATGCCGCTACCTCTTCAGCGGCGTCAGCCGCAGCAGCAGGAATGATATCGAGCACGACGCGGTTGTCGACGTTTACATAACGCGCCACCGCATTCTTGATATCGTCAGCGGTGATGGCGAGATACTGGTCCAACTCCGAATCGACGAGATGCGGATCTGAATCGTACAACGCAAACTCCGCGAGACGCTGCGCGCGATACATCGTCGACTGCCGCCCACGAACAGAGTCGTTGCAGAGCGAATTTAGTAGTTTCTCCATCTCTGCTTCAGTTGGCCCATCAGCCGCAATTCGATTGATCTCGTCGAAGATCTTTTCGCGAATCGTGCTGACTTCCTGGCCGGGCTTTGGCAGAGCGAAGATGTACAGCGCCGATGGCCCACGACGCTCGTCGACGCCTCCTTCAATGGAGACGACCGACTCGTCGCCCTTCACGAGTTTCTGATACAGGCGCGAGCTGTCACCTTCGAAGAGCAGCGTACCCGCGAGTGAAAGGGCGTAGAAATCCGGTGTGCGTCGTACTGGTATTTTCCAGCCGAGTACAAAAGCCGGCGCGGGCGCCAACGGATCGTGAAACGTCTCTTCGCGAATCGCGACTGTTTCCGGCTCCGAAACATCGACCGGCGGCGGCACTGGTTGCGGCGGAATGTCTCCGAAATACTTTTCAGCGAGCGCGCGTGCCTCGTCGTTATCAAAGTCGCCGACGACAATGAGCACGGCGTTGTTGGGCGCGTAGTAAATACGGAAAAACTCTTTCACGTCGTCGATCGTTGCCGCGTCGAGATCTTCCATCGATCCGATGGTTGAGTGTGCGTTCGCAGGGTTCTTGAAGATCAACTCGTTCATGCGGAGAAACGCAGGGACGTACGGCTGATTGTCGTAGCGTAGACGCTTCTCTTCCTGCACTGCCTGGCGTTGATTGTCGAGGTTCTCCTGCGTCACTTTCAGCGAGCGCATGCGATCGCTTTCGAGCCAGAAAGCGAGTGGCAGGTAATTTGACGGCAAAGTCTCGAAGTAGTTTGTGCGCTCGGTGGAAGTGGTGCCGTTCATCGTGCCGCCGGCGTTGAAGATGTATTGAAAGTGCGCGGCTTTGGGAACGTTCTCCGAGCCCTGAAACATCATGTGCTCGAACAGGTGAGCAAAGCCGGTGCGCCCTTCTTTCTCGTTGCGCGAGCCGACGTCGTAGTAGACGGCGATTGAAACAACAGGAATGGCGCGGTCCGGACTCAGCACCACACGCAGGCCGTTAGACAGCTTAAATTCTTCGATTGGGGTTGGTGGTAAGTGAAATCTATCTGCCACGAAAATTTTTCCCACTAGAAACAAAGGCGTGCTTTACCGTTCGCGAGGAAGGGTAAAGCACTGCTTTGGGGGGATGTTGATAAGTAGGCGCGAAAGGCGAGCGCCTGTTTATTGAAGCTCAGACGGTCTTGTCGGCGATTAAGCCACGTAGCTCAGCTCGCAGTCGTTCGATTTCAGCGAGCTTTTGTCTGACACGTTCAAACAATGCTGATTGAGTCTTGATGCCCTCATCGATCAGGAAGCCGGCTGCTTCAGCACGGTTCCGGAAAACACCTGCTTGGACCAGTGCCTCGAGTTTCTCCTGGGCTTCAGGCGAGATCTTAACCGCGACCACGTAATCATCCCTTGCGGAGATCGCCTTTTCGATGGTCCTACTGATGTCGCGTCCGATCGCGCTCAGCGATTCCGGAATGCGAGAGGCAATGTCGCGAACTGACGAAGCTGTTCGATTGTGTTCTTCCCCAGTTTCCGGATCGTCGTCACGTAACATCAGATCGTCGATTCGCTCGGGTGCCGGGGGGTCTTCCTTGTGATACGGACTGCTCATTTTGGTATAGACTCCTTTGCCAAGTACCGAATTCTACCTGTCCGTCTTTACGATAGTTTGTCGATGTAGGTTCATTCTACGGAGCGCGGGAAACACGGTCAAGCAAGGCTTATCCACAGATTTACACAGATTCGAAAAATCAATCTGTGTAATCTGTGGATAGAAAAGGCACAACCTTGCTCGACCCGTCGGCATCCGTTATATTGCAAGCGCGGTTGAATCAACATTTTCGCCGTTAGAAGTCTTTAAAAATCTGAGGTTCGCAGTGAAAAGAATTTCGTCTCACGTCGCTCTGGTCCTACTCGCTATTTCTCTCGTCATGCCGGGTTTCGTCGTCGCGCAAACTCCCGGCGTCCGCCGGCCTGCGCGCGGAGCGACTCCTGAGACTCTTCGTGTCCAAAAGGATTTCGATGAAGCGGTGAAGCTCGTTCAGGATCAGTACATCGACGGCAAGAAGCTCAATTTCAACGAAGTGTACAAGTCGTCGATCATCGGCATGCTTCGCTCACTCGATCCTCATTCCAATTATTACGATCGCGAAGAATTTGACGAGCTGAAGACCGATCAGCGCTCCGAGTATTTCGGCATCGGCGCCTCGATCCAGACTTACATTCGCAGCGATCAGGCCGACACTTACATCACCGCTACCTTTGACAATTCTCCCGCGGGCCGTGCCGGACTGCGCTACGGCGATAAAATCGCCGAAGTCGATGGTGTGAAGATGACCGGCAAGTCGTCGCTCGAAGTTCGCGACAAGATTCGTGGTCCACGTGGATCGACTGTCAAGCTGACCCTCGAACGCGCCGCCGACAAACGTATGGAGAAGGTCGACATCGTTCGCGACGCAGTTCCGCAACCATCAATACCTGACTCTTACATGCTGAAGCCCACTGTCGGTTATATCGACATGACGCGTGGCTTCAACTACACGACCACCGACGAGCTGCTCGACACGCTCGATCGCCTGCACGGGAAAGGCATGACGTCGCTCGTGCTCGACTTGCGCAACAATCCCGGCGGGTTCCTGGACCAGGCAATTCACGTCGCGGAAGTGTTTCTACGCAGCGGCCAGTTGATACTGACGCAGAAGGGCCGCAACGGTTTTCGTGACAACACCTATGAGTCGCGAAACAACGCGCCCGACATGACGCCGCTCGTTATCCTGATCAACGAAAACACGGCCTCAGCTTCCGAGATCGTCGCGGGAGCGATGCAGGACCATGACCGCGCGTTGATCGTGGGCCAGACCAGCTTCGGTAAAGGATTGGTGCAAAGCATTATTCCACTCGAATACGGCGCCGGCTTGACGTTGACTTCCGCGAAGTACTACACGCCCTCAGGTCGTTTGATCCAGCGCGATTATTCGAACGGTGGGTTCTACGATTACTACACGCACGGCGCGGGGATCGGACGTGAGCCAAAGGAGCCGGCGAAACCTGCCGGTCCGGAGACGAAGACTGACACGGGCCGCGCCGTCTACGGCGGCGGTGGCATCTCACCGGACGAAGCTATCGGCCCGCGCACTGTGAACTTAACTCAGCGCCGCCTGTTGAGTCCGGCTTTTTCATTTGCGCGCGAGCTCGTGAATGGGCGTGTTCGTGGTTTCGAGTCGAGCCGCATCGCGGGCGGGATCAATTTCCGTCACGAGCTGCAACCGGAAGAGTTCAAAGTCACGGATGCGATGTTCAGAGCGTTTCGTGATTTTGTGGCGGCTGATCCGGCCTACAAAGTGACAGCGGCAATGGTCGATCGCAATCGCGCTTTCGTCGAGCTCGAGCTGCGATTCAATATGGTGACTGCCGCTTATGGTCGTGTGATTGGCGATAGAGTTTTCATCATGTCTAACGATCCACAGGTGGCGAAAGCGGTGGACGTTCTACCCAAAGCCCGTGACCTCGCGATGGGCTCCGCCAGACAATAAGCACAGAACCGAGCGCGGTAGCGCCGGGTCAATTTCATGAACAGTCGTGATGATGAAATTTGACCCGGCGCTATCGCGCTCGTTCTGTGCGTGTTTCATCCACAAAACAAAGTCTTGCGTCTAAAACCGCGCTTGTGCTACGTTAGGCGGCATGAAATCCAGGAATCGTCCAGCCAAAGGTCTCGTCAACACCGAAGAGCTCGGGCGCGCCATCAAACGCAGGCGCGAAGAGCTCGGGCTCAGCCTCCGCGACGTTGCGGTGAAAACATCCGTCTCTGCCTCGACACTCTCACGCATCGAAAACGGCACCGGCAAACCTGACGCAGACAACATCGCCCGACTCACCACCTGGCTCGATGTCCCGATGGAGCGAATCCTGAGCGGTCGCGATCCCAAAGCCGAACAGTCGAAAGCCGTAGTCTATTACCCGGAGGAACCGACGCCCGAGATCGTCGAAGCTCATCTTCGGGCCGACAAAAATCTCACACCCGAAACTGCGTCTGCGCTTTCCGAGCTTTTTCGCGTCGCTTACACTCAGTTTAGTAAGAGCCCGAAGAAGCGACGTTAGACCACCGTGAATCCGGTATACTCTTCGAGTGCTGCTTGGCGATCTACCTCCAGGTGAAAAGTGGCGAAATTTCGAGTTGAAAGCTCTTGGCCTGCGCGACTTCGCCCGCGCCCGCATTGACCAGCCATTAAATCCCTTCGCCCTCGCACGCTTTGCAAATCTGATCGTGATCCGCTTCGAACAAGTGAAAGGCTTGAGCGAGAGTGCGCGTGAGCACCTGCTCGGCTCGGCTTCAGAGAGCTGGTCGGGTGGCGCGTGTACGCTCCCAAACGGCATGAAACTGGTGATACTGAACCCGACTCATGGTCGTTCGCGCACGAATTCGACGTTGATGGAAGAGATCTGTCACGTGTTTCTGGGCCACCAGCCCAACCGGCTCTCGATCGTAGCGACGGACGATCGTGGTAAGGTAATGAATCGCGACTATCGCCAGGCCGATGAGGAGGAGGCCTACGCGGTGGGCGCCGCGGCTTTAGTGCCGTACGCGTCGTTAAAAAGAATGCTCTTGCGGGGAAGGACTTCTGCGGAGATTGGATTACACTTCCGTGTCAGCACCGAGCTGGTTGAATATCGAATGAAGGTTACGCGACTCTGGCATGAGCACAAGGATCTCTCGCGTAAGGGCGCAAAGTAGAATCACATGACGGAACGTTTGAAAGAACTCGCATCGCAAGGGTTGTCGACAACGGACAAGCTGCGCATGCTGCTCGACATCACCAAAAAGATCAGCCGTTCACTCGATCTACAGGAAGTGCTGAACCTGGTGATGGACACGCTCGATTCGCTGATCCCTTACGATGCAGCCGGCATCTTTGTGCTCCAGTGTCTCGATCCGGAGCTGGTCCCGGCAGGTGAGGAGCCCTGCACTTTCAAATCCGAAGCGGTGCGTGGTTACGACATCGATGAGCTTTCCGATCTGCACCTGAAACTCGGCGAGGGCTTCATCGGCAGCGTGGCCGTGAGTGGAAATCCGATCATCTCTCACGACGTTCGTAACGATCCGGTTTACATCAACGCGCGCGACCGCACGCGTTCCGAGATGGTCGCGCCAATCATCTCGAACGACGAAGTGATCGGCGTCTTCGATCTCGAAAGTGACGAGCTCAACGCTTATTCGAACGACGATCTCGACGTGTTGATGCTGCTGGCGTCGCAGGTAGCGATCATCATCGAGAAGGTGATGTTGCACGAACAGTTGATCGAGAAGAAGCGACTGCAGGGCCAGTTGGAAGTCGCGCGCCAGGTCCAGCTCGAGCTGCTGCCGGCGCACGATCCGGAGTTACCCGGTTACGACATCAGCGCTTACAACTTTCCGACCGAAGAAGTCTCAGGCGATTACTACGACTGGGTGCGAATCTACGACGACGAAATCGGGATTGTGATCGCTGACGTGTCAGGCAAAGGCGTGCCCGCGGCGATCCTGATGGCTTTTCTACGATCGAGTTTGCGGGCGGCAACGCACATCGGTTACGCGACGAATGTGTCACTCGCCAAGGTGAATTACCTGTTGTGGGAGTCGATCGAGCGAAATCAGTTTGTGACGGCGTTTCACGCGATCCTCGACGCTTCGAATCGAACGTTGTCATATTCGAATGCCGGTCACAATCCACCGCTGTTGCTCAATTCGAAAGGTGAGTCGAGTTTTATCGAATATGGCGAACAGCCGTTGGGGATGTTTCCCGAGACGCGGTATCACCAGTATCACTTGTTGCTGGAGCCGGGCGACATCATGGTGCTTTATACGGATGGTGTGACGGAAGCGTCGAGTCCTGATGACGTGGAGTTTGGACGTGACCGGCTCGTGCAGGCAGTGAAGGACAACTACGAGCGGCCTGCGCGTGAGCTGATTGCGAGTTTGGAGATGGCGGTTTTGGAGTGGACCGCAAACCGGGGCGCGACTGACGACGTGACGTTTTTTGTTATCAAGGCCCTACAGAACCGAACGCAGTAGCGCCGGGTCAAATTTCATCATCACGACTCTTCCTGAAATTGACCCGGCGCTACCGCGCTCGGTTCTGTGCGTCTATTACGCCTCAGTTTTGTTATGCTAGTGTACGGTCAGCGAGCAGTGGGCGTGATCACCGCCCGGTGCGAGTGGCGCACGATAGTCGCCAAAGTGAAACTCAGCTTCGGCCTCCGATAACGCATACACATCGAAGCCATATGCATCGAGATAGTCTGCCAAATCATCGGGGGAAAGAAGATATACGGCAGGCGAAAAACCCGCTTCAACACGAATTTCCAGCAGGCGCTCGATTACCTCAAGTGGTGCAAAGCATCGCACAGGATCTCTGTAGGTTGCCATGTTTTCCCAGCGCCTTTCCTTTTCAATTTCGGAGCACGGTCCATCTTTTCGTCTAACGTGCTCTCAAATAACGAACCTTGGATGTACGTAAGTAGTAAGTAGTTTGTTCTTCATAGACAAATATTCATTAGCGAAAGTTGTCGCAGGCTTTGACGCGCCAGCGACACAAAAAGTTCCAAAATGAGCAGCCAACAACCACCAACCTCAACAACTCAAACTCCGGCCCCACCAGCTTTGAATTTCATTGCTGTTTTGCGTGAAATGCTGCGCGCTTCAGATAAAGTCAGCGATCTGATCTTCAGCCCGGGACGGCCGCCGCAGGTCGAATTAGCAGGCAAGCTCGTGCCTGTTCGTGTTCCTGGTCTCGACAAATTAACGCCGGCCCATACCGCAGGCATTGCGAAACTGATCATCGGAAATCAACAGTCGGCAATCGACAGCCTTGAAAAGTCGGGCTCTGCGGACGTGTCGTTCAGCGCTCCCGGAGAGGCTCGTTTTCGCGTGAATATCTTCAAACAGCGCGGCTCGCACGCGATCATCATGCGCGTGATCCCGATGCGGCCGCCGAGGTTCAGCGATTTCAACCTGCCTGATGTATTGAAAGAGATAGTAGATATCAAAAACGGTATCGTGCTCGTCACTGGACCAACCGGAAGTGGCAAGAGCTCAACTCTCGCAGCAATCATCGATCTCATCAACGAGATGCACTACTACCATATCGTTACCATCGAAGATCCGATCGAGTTTTTGCACACGCACAAAAACTCGACCATTCACCAGCGCGAGCTTCACTCTGACACGCCGAGCTTCTCGATCGCGCTTCGCGCTGCGTTGCGACAGGCGCCGAAAGTGATACTCGTTGGTGAGATGCGCGACCGCGAGACGATCGAAGTCGCGCTCGAAGCGGCGGAGACTGGTCACCTCGTTCTTTCGACTTTGCACACGATCGATGCGTCAAAGACGGTGGACCGAATCATCGGCGTGTTTCCGAAGAATGAGGAGAAGGCGATTCGGACGCGTGTGGCGCAGTCGTTCCGTTTCATCGTGTCGCAGCGTTTGATTCCGCTTTCGGACGGGAAGGGCAGAGTCGCCGCAATCGAGATTTTGAAGTCGACGATGCGCACGCGCGAATACATCGATAAAGGCGAGTCGGAAGGGAAGTCGCTGATCGACGCGATGGAACAGGGAGATCAGGAGGGAATGCAGACGTTCGATACCGTGATCGAAAACTTCATTCGCGACGGTGTGGTCTCGATCGAGACTGCTCTGCCATATGCGACGAACCAGAACAATCTGCTGCTGAAGATCTCCGATCTGGCAGGCGCGCCGCCGCCCGAAAAGCCCTCCGAACCAGCGCGCGACGAAACCTCGATGCTTGATTTAATCGAGCCTTAGTGTTCGATCAGCGGGGGCAAGCCACCCTTCCTGACTTGTTCTTCTGTTAGGCGCTCGGGGAAAGAACAAGTCAGGAAGAGGGGCTTGCCCCCGCTGATGAATACGCAGACGGCGCTGGGTTTGCTATCATCCTCCTCGTGTTTCTGAAGGTTCAAAAGGCCCTGCTGGGCCTTATGTTTCTGGCAGCCTTCTCCCCAACGACAGCCTACGCCGATGACGAAATCCGCATCGATTTGCCTGCCGGCGGCCAGCTAAAAGTTCGCAACGATTTCGGCGATGTGACGGCAGAAGTCTGGAGCAACAGCCACGTCGCTGTCTCCGCCGTTATCGGCGGTGACGGCTCAACCAGGTTGAGCCGGTCGCCTATCATTATCGATAACCGCGGCTCGCTGATAACGATCTCCGTCGTGCGACGGCCAACGGATCCGGTGGTGCCGATTCATCTCAAGATCAAAGTTCCTGACAACGCTGAGATCACTGCGCGGTCTCAGCGCGGCACGATCAAATCATCTCTTGAACGCACGCCACCCACAGATAACCAACCATTCCAGGCACGCGTCGGAAATGGTGACCGAAAGATCGACATCCAGACACAAGCAGGCGCGATTGTCCTTGGTTACATGTCGCGCCCGGAGATCGCGACAACGGATTCGCCGCCGGCCAAAGAGCCTGAGCTACTCGGCGCAAATGGTCCAAAGCGCGCCTCCGGAACTCCATCGGAGCCAGTGAACACAAGCGACGAGATCAGCGAAGGCGACGTCATTCGTGTCGATTCCCAATTAGTAACACTCAATATCAGTGTCATCGATCGAAGCACGAATCGTGGACTGTTAGGCCTGGCCCAATCAGATTTCAAACTGTTCGAAGATGGACAGGAGCAACGGATTGTTCAGTTCGACTCGTCGTCAGCTCCTTTCGATCTCATGCTCGTGATCGACTTGTCCGGCTCGACGAAAGATGTCATCAAGTTGATTCGCGCCGCTGCGATTCGTTTTGTCGACGCCGCGCGCCCCGCCGATCGCATCGGCGTGATCACGTTTGCCGGTGAAGCGAAGGTCATCTCGGAATTGACTGCCGATCGCGAGTTGCTGCGCCAGCGAATCGAGACGATCGATACCGCGCGCGGGGACACGAAGCTTTACGACGCGACCAACTTCGCGATGGATGAGTTGTTGAAGGAATCGAAGAAGTCGCGCCGGAGCGCAATCGTACTGATGAGCGACGGCCTCGATGGAACAATTCCCGGTGTCAACGGTCAGCAGGGCTCGCGCAAGAGTTATCCGGAAACACTCCGAAACATTCAGGAGTTTGACGGTGTCTTATATACATTGTGGCTGAACACCGAATACCAGGCGATGAGCCCGGACGATACGCAGCCGGAAGCGTTCGACGCCGGCCACGATCGCATGAAGGAGATGGCTGACGCGGGCGGCGGCGTCTTTTACGAAGTCGAACGATTGACAGATCTCGCGGGTGCTTACGAACAGGTCGTTGCGGATCTTGGAACGATGTATAGTTTGGCGTATCGTCCTGCAAACAGCGCCCGTGATGGAAAGTGGCGAGCGATTCGGATCGGTGTTAGCCGCACTAACGCCGTGCCGCGCGGTAAACGTGGGTATTATGCGAATTAGAGCGTTCACAACTGTTTTCGTAGGTTTGGTTTTATGCGCTGTTGTGTTTGCCCAGGATCCGCCCGAATCAGTTGAAACCGTTCGCATCGAGTCAGACCTGGTGGATCTGAAAGTCAGCGTGCTGGGATTTCCTCCAAACACGCCGCCGCCGATGCTCGACCCCAAGGACTTCGTCGTTTTGGAAGACGGCGTGCCGCAGGAGATCTCGTTCTTTGCCGCAGCGGATACGCCGTTCGATCTGGTTTTGCTCCTGGACCTTTCGGGCTCGAATAAAAAAAAATTGAAGATGATTCGCAACTCCGCGAAACGGTTTGTCGACGCGACACGTGAGGTAGATCGTATTGCGATAGTGACGTTCACCGACCGGCCGGCGCTCTACTCTTCGTTCACTTTGGATCGCAGGAAGTTGAAGAAGACGATCGACGAAATAGACGAAGCTTACGGCGGAACGAACTTCTGGGATTCAATGGATTGGGTACTGCGCGATTTAATTCGACAAGCATCAGGACTTCGCCGCAGCGCGATCGTGGTGATGACGGACGGCGTCGATAACGCGCTTCCGGGCGTTGAGGGGAATGGTTCGCAAACTCCGTTTGAGGAGTTGCTGGAGAGGATCAGGAATTCAGAAACACTTGTGTTTCCGATCTATCTGGACACTGAAAACGAGAACAAAGATCGCCATGATATGACACCGGCTACGTATGCGATCGCGCGCGAGCAACTCGCCCGGATTGCGAGTACCTGCGGCACGCCGATGTATCGAGCAGCGCGTTTAAGCGATCTCGATCAGGTGTATGCACAGGTGGTTCGCGATCTTAGTACTGTCTACAGCATTGGCTATCGCCCCACGAACAAGGCGCTCGACGGCAAATGGCGGATGGTCGAGGTGCGTCTCGCGACGCGAACGGATCTATTTGCACGCACCAAGCGCGGCTACTTCGCCAAAACACGTTCTTAATCTGCGTTCATCCGCGTGAATCCGCGGCTTAAAACTTGTAAATGTTCCTGACGCGACTATAATGCTAGGAGCTTAGCGCCCGCCCACAATCTTTATCGCGAATCGGAGGGTATTTCGATGAGAAAAGCTTCCCGCCTCCTGGCGTTGTTCACTCTTTCAGTGGCCTTCATCCTGTGCTGTTCGTCCGTCAACTTTGCTCAAAATCGGGAAAAATTTGTGATTTCCGCCAAGGCGGGCGGGATTAATGCCATCACCGGCCAGGCCGACGTTCACGCGAAAGGCGAGTCTGAGTGGCAACTGCTCTCGATTACCGACGATTTGGATTCCGGTGATCGCGTGCGGACCGCGAACGATGGTCGCGTCGAGATCCTTCTGAATCCCGGGTCTTACCTGCGGGTGGGCGGTGATTCTGAAGTTGAGCTCCTGAACAATGCGCTTGATAACCTTGAAGTTCGTCTGCTGCGTGGCACGGCGATCGTGGAAGCTACCGGTGCGGATGGGCTCGAGCTCAATATCAACATCAGTACTCCGCACACAAAACTCGCGATTGTGCGACAAGGGCTCTACCGGTTGAATGTGATTCCGAACGACGCCACCGAGCTGATCGTCCGGAAAGGCCGTGTGATCCTCAGCGATTCGCACACGAAGGTTAAGGGCGGCAACAAGGTGGTTTTCAGCTCCACAAACGTCTCGGTCGCAAAATTGACCAAGGAAGAAAAGAAGGTTCAGGAAGACGTCGATAACTGGAGTAAGCAGCGCGCTGAGATCCTCGCGAAAGCCAACCGGCGTATCAACGATCGGATGATGACGTCAGCCTTTGCGTCTTTTCGAGACTGGGATCCTTTCTCGCGCTCTGCCGGATTGTGGTTCTACAACAGAAGCGCCGGCTGTTACACGTTCCTGCCATTCTATTATGGCTGGGGTTCCCCGTATGGCAATTCTTACTCGACCTCTATTTACAGTCCGTTTGGGTATTCAAGAGGTAACTGGCCTCAACCCGTAAATAATCCTACCGGTTCCAACGGCACGCCCTCAGGGGGAACAACACCTTCTGGCGGCTACACGCAGCCGACGCGTCCGGTTACCACGCCAACAACCAGTCCATCAGATTCTTTCGGAAACCCAGGTGGCCGCCGCGAACGCATGATCGATCCCGACACAGGCGCTCGCATGCCCCGCAAGAACATCGAGCCATCGCGCCCGAACTAACTTAGCCACAAAAAGGCACAAAAAGCACAAAAGAAGAGTAGTGAAGATGCGGCTCCTAACTTCTTTTGTGCTTTTTGTGCCTTTTTGTGGCTAACTCTTTTGTAGTTCTTCGAGTTCTTCGTTGATAAGGGCTTTGATTTCTGTTTGTTTGAGCCCGGCGAGGATGAGTTGGGTGAGGGCGGTACGTAATTGAGCGCGCAGCCGGTCGTCAGGCTTGTCTTTGAGCGTTTGCGATATCACCACCGCCCCTGAGCCATGTTTGACGCGAATCAGCCCTTCTTTTTGCAAACGGCGATAAGCAAAAGCGACTGTGTTGAGATTCACCCCAAGGTCCGAGGCCACCTGCCTCACGGGGGGCAAAAGCGTCCCCTCCTCCAGCTCGCCTCGCGCAATCAGCGTTTTGATCTCATCAACCAGTTGTTGATACAGCGGCCGCGCGTCTCGTTCATCAACGGTAACGAACATATTGTCTGTTGACTATATACACTAGACAATCAGGGTTTGTAAATCCAAGGCCGATTGCGCTACAACATTGGCTTTCGCCTCGGAAACGACTGTATCCCCTACCATAAACACGTTCGGAATCGACGTTTGATAGCCCGCGGAAACCGGCTCCTCAATGCCGAGCACCATGCCGAGCTTCCGGCGAGTTGAGTCGTAATATGTGCGCGGGTTTGCGGTTTCGATCACTTCGATGTCACTGCCGAGCTCGGGCAGCGCCGTGTGCAATCTCGTCCAGAAATGCTCCAGCGCGTCCTGGTCCCACTGCTCGTAATCTTCCTCACTCGACTGGTAAGCGAACCACGAATCGATTTCTGTGCGCGTTGTGAAGGTCACCGCGCGTTTCCCCGGCGGCGCCACTCCACTGGACGAGATCGCGAGTGTGAACTCACCCTCACCATCCTCAACGCGCATTAGCTCCGCCGGAAGCCGCGTGATGGCCGACTCCTCGATCGCCGCATACACAACGTAGACGCCCGTACCGTGAAGTGTGCTCAGGCGCTTCTTGATCTCCGCAGGCGTGCGGTTTAGGCCGACGAGTTTGCCGTACGTGTCCCAGATCGTGAGATTACTGACGATCGCCTTTTTAGCGAACACCCTCTCGCCACTCAGTAGATCGATTCCTATCGCGCGGCCCGACTCGTCATACGCAAGCCGCAGCACCGGCGAATTCAACCGCAGATTACCGCCGCTCTGCTTTATCGACTCGGCCAAACGCTCAGCGAGAGTCGCAGGTCCTCCAACGATCGCGTAAAGATCGCCGGTTGGGAGAGTAACGTCATTTCGATCAGCACGGCGCAGAATGTATGGTGAGCTCAGCAGAGACACTTCGGGAGCCGCGACTGGAAGTTGAGAAAAGAGTTGATCGTAAACCTCACCGGCGCCGAAGGAAGTGTAAAGCCCCATTCCCGGCTCGAAGTCGTAACCGGAAAACTCCACGCGCGCGATGCAGCCGCCGACCTGCGACTGTCTCTCGAGCAAACACGTGTTCAGCCCACGCGCAGACAGCAACGCAGCGACGGTCAGACCACCAATCCCGCCTCCCACTACGACGACGTCGTACGCGCTCATGTCCAGTCTCTACTTGAAAATATCTTTGTCGATGAACCCACCCAGCACGATGAGTACTGATTGAATGCCGTTGAAAACAAGGTGGATGATGAAGGCAGGAAGGAGTTTACCCGTAACCGCGCGCGACACGGTCAACGTGAAGCTCAGCAGCGTTATAACCAGGATAACCGCGATGTTGTTGCGGTACTGAAAAACGTGAACGCCCGCGAACAGCAGCGACACGAGGGCGATTGCGACGCCCATTCCCGCTGCTTTTTCGAGTGTGCGATAGAGCAGGCCACGATAAACCACCTCTTCAACGAGGGGCGCGGTGGCGACGGCCACGAATGCTGTTGCCACACGTGTGTAGATGGAGCTCTCGATCAGCAGATCGAGATCTGTCTTGCGCTCTCCGTAAATCGACGTGATGCCGATGGCGAGCAGAAAGAGCAGCGTGGCCACCAGCACACTCACCAGCGTTACAACTACCGGACTGGAATTCTTGGGCCACTCGAATTCGATATTCTTCCAGAACGGACGGCGGCCGCCATACGTGATCAGAAGCCACACAATCACAAACGTGAGCATGTGCGTTGGCAGAATGCCGACGACAGAGTAGAAGATCAGCTGCTTGTCTGAGGCGAGTGCTTCCGGTGTCGGCGGACCATATTTGGCGATGCGGTAAACGAGATACGGAAGGGTATAGATCAACGGAACGATCAGCAGCAACACAACGCTTGCGACCCACACACCGATGCTGACTCCAACGTCGCTCCACGCCGACAACCAGGGCGTCTCGGTCCTGGCTTGAACTGTTGCGCTCGGCCGCGGCTCCAGTGGCCCAGCGTGTTCTTCAGGGAGCGGTGTTATTTGCTGCGATGGTTCTTCGGTGAACACTCGACGAGTTTAGGTGGTTGGGATGCGGCGGTCAAACCGCTGGATATTCGATGTCCAACATCGGTGCTCCGACCCTTGGTGCAGCAAGCATTAACCCGATGATGGTCTTCGCATCCTGAATCTCGCCGCTCGTGATCATCTCGAGCGCATCGCCGATCGGCAAACGAACAATATCCAGCACCTCGTCTTCGTCAGGATGTGGCTTGCCTGCCGTCAGCCCGGTGGCGAGATAAACCCACATCTTCTCTTCAAGAAAACCTGGCGACACAAAGAACTCCGAAAGCTGATCGAGCCGTTCGGCGTGGAGTCCGAGCTCCTCTTCGAGCTCGCGCGCGGCGCCCGCTTCGGGACGCTCACCATCATCAAGCGTTCCGGCAGGGAGCTCGAGCAGGTAACGAACCGCAGGATGGCGATACTGTCTCACCAGCACGACAGTGCCATCGTCGTGGACGGGCACGATCACGGCGCTGCCCGGATGATGGACCACGTCGCGTTGATAGGTGACCTCACCTTCAACGACTGTGTCGACCGTGACCTTGAACACGCGGCCGTCAAATACTTTTTGACTGTTCAGTATCTTTGGTAGCTCTTTCGTCATTGTGTTTTCCTAACGCAAGCTCAGTATCTGCGGGCGCATCTCGCCAACGAGATACAGTGATCCGGCAACGCAAATCATTCCCTCACCGGGCGTGTTGGCTAGCGCCGTTTGCAACGCTGTAGCACTGGCGTCACTCTTCAAAATTTTTCCTTGACCAAAACGCAACGCGACGGGTTCGAGCATTTCAACCGTAGCACTGCGCGGGTTATTGACAGTTGTAAGCACCAGCACGTCTGCAAGCGGAAACAGGATCTCACTGATCTGCTCCAGTTGCTTATCACGCATTGCTCCAAAAACCAAAGTCAGCGGTCGTTGCGCGAATTCGTCGAGATACCTGCGCAAGGATTCTGCACCCGCGGGATTGTGCGCACCATCAATTAAAAACGCCGGCCGGTGTGGAATCAATTCCAGTCTGCCTGGGTGCTGCGTGGTTTCGAGTCCGCGCCGGACTGCAGCGTGCGGGATATTAAAACCTGTTTCGCGTAACAACTCGGCTAGCTGAATCGCCACGGCAGCGTTTTCGATCTGGTGACGGCCACGCAGCGCCAAGTCAACTCGCCCGGCGATCGCGAGGGACTCATCGTCGACGAGAATCGGTGTCACACCGGCTTCTTTACACTGTTGCAGCAAGACATCCAATGCTTCGGGATAGTATTGCCTGCCGATCACTGCACGCACACCCGGTCGAATGATCGCAGCTTTTTCGGCGGCGATACTCGCGATCGTGTTGCCGAGATACTCCTGATGGTCCAGGGCGATCTGTGTGATGGCGACTATGCGCGCGTTCGCGGCGCTGGTGGAGTCGAGGCGGCCACCCAGTCCGGTTTCGAGAATGGCGAGCTCTGTCCCGGCATTGCGACAAGCGAGCAGGGCGATCGCTGTAACTTGTTCAAAAAAAGTCGGCAGAGCTTCGAGTTGTTCAGACACATCGCGGACGGTAGTTGCGCAAGCCGCGAACTCTTCCCGCGTTATCTCGACACCGGAAACCTTGATGCGTTCTGTGATCGAGACGAGGTGAGGCGACGTGTAAAGACCAGTCTTGATGCCTGCCGCATGACAGATCGAATCCAGCATCGCGGCGGTCGAGCCTTTGCCATTCGTGCCGGCGATTTGGACTGACTGAAATGCGCGTTCGGGATTGTCGAGAGCGTTGAGAAGTAGCTCAGTGTTACGGAGGCCCAGCTTGATCGCAAGAGTCTCATGCCCAAGACTCAAAAGATAATCAACAGCCGCCTCAAAATTCATCAGAATAGTTAGCCACAAAAAGGCACAAAAAGCACAAAAGAGATATTGTTGGTCTTCATACGTCCACTTTTGATTTTGTGCTTTTTGCGCCTTTTTGTGGCTAACTATTCTTTCAGTTTTGCGGCGCGGCGGGCGCGTTCGATGTCTGACTCGCCGTGGATCTCCGGGTTCATCATGAAGCTCAGCAGCTTGGAGAGGTAGTCGCGCAGCTCGCGGCGATCGACGATTGCATCGATCATCCCGTGGTCGAGCAGGAACTCGGATCGCTGAAAATCCTTCGGCAGCTTTTGTCGAATCGTCTGCTCGATCACGCGCGGGCCGGCAAATCCGATGAGGGCCTTTGGCTCGGCGATGATCACGTCACCAAGCATCGCAAAACTCGCAGTGACACCGCCCGTCGTCGGATCAGTCAGCACTGAAATAAACGGCAGTCGCGCTTCATCAAGCACTGCGAGCGCCGCAGAGATCTTCGCCATCTGCATGAGCGAGAGCGTACCTTCCTGCATGCGCGCTCCACCCGACGCGGAAAAGATGATCACCGCGCTGTGTTCCTCCATCGCGCGCTCGATCAGTCGCGTGACCTTCTCACCAACGGCTGAGCCCATCGAGCCACCGATGAAACTCATGTCCATCGCGGCCGCAAGCACCGGATGATCGCCAATCGTGCCACGCCCGTTGATGATCGCTTCGGGCAAACCAGATGAGCTCCGCGCGAGTGTGAGTCTTTCCGAGTAAGGCTTGCTGTCGACAAACTCGAGGGGATCGATCGAGATGACTTCGGCATCGAGCTCTTCAAACTGACCGTCGTCGAAAAGCAGTCGCAGCCGCTCGCGCGCGCCGAGACGGAAGTGATGATTGCAGTGTTTGCAAACCTGGAACGCCTCTTCGAGCTCAACCGTAAACAGGTGCGCTTCACACCCGTCGCATTTAACGAAGACGTTTTGCGTATTTACTACGCGTTCTTCGGGCGGAACGGATTCGATTCGTTTGGTTTTCTTGCTGAACCAGGCCATAGGAATGCGGGGAGGTTAGCACAAACCGAAAATCTGTGGTATCCGCGCGGCTAAAACTCAATTCCCTGCTGCGCGCGAATGCCGGCAGTAAATGGGTGCTTGATCTCCTTCATTTCCGTCACGAGATCGGCCGCTGCTATCAATTCCGGCGGTGCATCACGGCCCGTGACGACGATGTGCAGCGCGGGTTGTGACGCGCGGATCGTGCGAATTTCCTCCAACACCTCATCGACCGGCAACATGTTGTAACTCAGCACGTAGACCAGCTCATCGAAGACCAGCATGTCGTAATCACCCGAGCGCAATTTCTCGACGCAGAGCGCCCACGTCTCGCGGGCGCTCTTGATGTCCTGCTCGGGGTTCTTCGTGTCCCAGGTGAAGCCGTCGCCCATCGTGTGGACTTCGATCCCGAGTTTATCGGCAGAGACATGCTCGCCATAACGATCGTTCCGCGACTTCATGAACTGAATCATGCAGCACTTTAGCCCGCGTCCGGCAGCGCGCATCATCAGACCAAGCGCACACGTCGTCTTGCCTTTACCGTTACCGGTATGGACCATCAGCAGCCCGCGCGTCTTCTCCTGGTAATCCGCGCGGCGCCACTTGTATTTCTTATCTATTCCCGACATATAGAATGCACAGAACCGAGCGCGGTAGCGCCGGGTCAATTTTGCCAACAACTATCTTAGTTGAGATTGACCCGGCGCTAGCCGCGCTCGGTTCTGTGCGTTGGCTTAAATAACTGATTCCGTTTCTTTCAATGCGTCTTCGGTGATGTCGCGGGCGCCGTTCGCGCGCTTCACTGCGTCCTGTAGCAGCGCAACGATCGTGGTCTCGGCTTCTTCCCAGCTTCCCCGGAGCGTGCAGCCGGCTGCGTTTCGATGCCCGCCGCCGCCAAACTTTTCCGCCACCTTCGCCACGTTGACATCGCCTTTAGATCTCAAACTCGTGCGATAAACTCCCGGCTCACTCTCTTTCAGCATCGCGACAGCCTCGACTTCGCCCACCGTCAGCGGATAGTTAACAAACCCGTCTGCATCTTCGTCGGAAGCATGGGCCTGTTGCTGCATCTCGAGTGACTGCCGCATACAGGCAACGCGCCCGCTTTCATCGCGACGCGCAGTCGATAGCACGGCGCCCATGAGCTGAATCCTGCTCCACGGGTAACTTGCAAACACTGCCTCGGCAGTCTTCGCAGGCTTGACGCCGGTCCGCACGAGCTCGGAAGCGACTTTGAACGTGCGCTCAGTCGTGTTCGAGTAATGAAACGATCCGGTGTCGGTGATCAGCGCCGTGTAGACGCACTCCGCAATCTCTTTCGTGACGCGAACGCCGGTCGCTTTGCAGAGGTTGTAGATCATCTCACCGACTGCCGAGGCAGTGGAGTCGATCCAGTTGATGTTGCCGAAGAGCGCGGTGGTCGAATGGTGGTCGATGTTGACGACGAACTGTTTTTCGAGATCCGCGAGCCCGGGCCGCGTGATGTCGGAACACTCGATCACGAACACTGCGTGGTAAGAAGGATCGACTGCGGGAGTGACTCGTACATCATTAGCGCCAGGCAGTTGCTGGTAAGCGTGTGGCACTGGGTCGCGCATGATTACTTCGACATCTTTATCGAGCGCGCGCAACAACCAGTAAAGACCGAGTGACGATCCCAGACTGTCACCGTCAGGGCGAATGTGTGAGGTGATCGCGAAACGACGTTTTGCCTCGATCAGCTCGACTACTTGACTAAGCATAATTGCGAAATTCGGGAGGAATGCCTATCAACACTTCCTCTAACTAATTCTCTTCCTTTCCTTGACTTTCCCATTCGCGCTCGATCTCCTGTAACAGTTGATCGACGCGTTCGCCTTCTTCCTCGACGCGATCGCGCACGAAATGAATCTCAGGCGTGCGCGGCAGATTCAACGAGAGCCCCAGTTGCTTGCGCACGAACGGCGCTGCGTGCTTCAACGCTGTGAGCGCCGCTTTGTGCTCGTTCTCGTCACCCGCGATCGTGACGAAAACACGCACGGCGCGTTTGTCAGCCGACAGCCGAACGTCAGTAACCGTGACCATCGTCAACCGCGGGTCTTCCAATTCGTAGCCGACAATCTGAGCAATCTCTTCCCTCAGAGTATCGGCCGCTCTTTCCTTACGACGCATCGTCACAGTAGAAAATTAGCCGCGGATCTACGCGGACAACGCAGATCTGCGTGCATTTGCATAAATCCGCGGCTAAAACTCTTCTCCGTTACAACTCAGTGGCCGCGACTCGCTCGACGATGTAAGCCTCAATCTGGTCGCCGACTTTCACATCATTGAAGTTTTCCAGACTGATACCACACTCGAAGCCCTCGCGGACCTCGGACACGTCATCCTTGAACCGCCGCAACGAACCGATGTTGCCTTCCCAGCTCACCACGCCATCGCGGATCAAGCGCGCGCGTGCATTGCGACGTATCGTACCGTCAATGACCATGGAGCCGGCGACAACTCCCGCTCTCGGGACGCGGAAAACTTCGCGAACGGACGCCTTGCCGAGAATTTTCTCCTTCTCGATCGCTTCGAGCATGCCGATCATGGCCGCCCGAATCTCTTCCTCGACCTTGTAGATGATCGAGTGGAGACGAATATCGACTGCTTCCTGCTTCGCGACATCTGCCGCACGTGCTTCAGGTCGCACGTTGAAGCCGATGATCACGACTGCCGAAGACGACGACCCAGCCTGCGTCGCGGAGCCAAGCAGCACGTCTGACTCGGTGATCGCGCCCACGCCGGATCGAATCACTTTCACCTTCACCCGGTCGGTCGAGAGTTTTTGCAGTGTCGACTTCAACACTTCAACCGAACCCTGCACGTCGGCCTTGATGATGACCTGCAGCTCCTTGACTTCGCTTTCGCCGAGGGCTTCGATACCGCGCTTGGTCGTTTGTAGCAGTGTTGCCTGGCGACTCAACATCTGACGATGCTGTGATATCGAATTCGCTTTTGTGATGTCCGAAACGACCTGGAAGCTCTCGCCGGCCTGCGGTACCCCTTGCAAACCAAGCACTTCAACCGGCGTTGCCGGTCCGGCTTCAGTGATCGGCTCGCCACGATCGTTGAACATCGCGCGAACCTTGCCGGAGATCTGTCCGACAATAAAAGGTTCGTGAATTTTGAGCGTTCCCTGTTGGACCAGAACCGTCGCCACCGCACCGCGGCCGCGATCGAGTTTCGCTTCCAGCACGACGCCCGAAGCGAGACGCGTCGAGCTCGCGCGCAGGTTCAGAATGTCTGACGTCAACAGAATCGTTTCGAGAAGTGTTTCGAGGTTCTGTCGCTTCTTCGCAGAGACCGCGACCATTTCTGTCTCGCCGCCCCACTCGAGTGGCGACAGACCCTGCTGGGCCAATTCCTGTTTGACGCGGTCGGGGTTTGCGTCGGGTTTGTCGACCTTGTTGATGGCGACGATGATCGGAACACCTGCTGCACGCGAGTGCTCGATAGCTTCGATCGTCTGTGGCATGACGCCGTCATCAGCAGCGACAACGAGCACGACGATGTCGGTCGCCTTCGCACCGCGCGCACGCATCATCGTGAACGCCTCGTGACCCGGCGTATCGAGAAACACGACGCGACGAGTCTCTCCCGGATTATCCGGATTCGGGACTTGCACGCTGTACGCGCCGATGTGCTGCGTGATGCCGCCTGCTTCGCCGCCCGCAACGTCGGTCGTGCGGATCCCGTCAAGCAGCGACGTCTTACCATGATCGACGTGGCCCATGACAGTCACGACAGGAGCACGCGGCAGCTCAACATCATCTGCGTCAGTGGCGATCAGCTCTTCAAACTCTTCTTCGGCCACCATCTCTTCAAACGGCACGAACGAGACGTCGTAACCAAAACGTTTGCCGAGATCGGCCGCGACGTTGTCCATCAACGGTTGATTGATGGTCGCAAACACGCCGCGCTGCAATAACAGCGTCACGACGTCTTTCGGTTTGATTCCGAGTTTCTCCGCGAACTCTTTGACCGTCGAACCTTCGATCAGGCGCACTTCTTTTAGCGCGCCTGAGCCGGGCATCTCGAGACGACCGGCGATGCGGTCTTCAAGTGACAGCGCCCGCGGCGGTGGAATGAAATCGCCCTTGTCGAACCTTCCTGCCCTGCCTTCGATCTTTCGACCGCCGCGCGGGCTGCTGCGTCTTGAACGACGACGACCGGAATCCGGCGGTGGAATGTAAGTAGTCTGCGGTGTGGCGGTCTCGCCCGGCGTTCCCAAACGCTCGGAGCGTGGCAACGACGGCCTCTCTCGCAAGCGATTGCGATCGCTGGGGCGTTGTTGTTCGCGCTCGCGCTCTCTCGTCGGAGCTGGCGGTGGCGGTGGTGGTGCGGGAGCACGCTCGCCGGGACGTATGCCTGCGTTCAGCGCGGCCGCAGTCGGTCGCAAGACTCTGACTTGTCGCGAAGGCGGTGGTGGCGGTGCTGCTGGCGCGGGTGGATGAGTGACTTTCATCTCAATGCCATTCGTCGGCGCAACCGCTTCCGGCACGATCACCGGCTCTTCGATAACCGGTGCTTCGGCCACAGGCGCCACTTCAACCGGCGCTGGCGGTGGAGGCGTTTCCTCGATCACAGGCGCTTCCGCGCGTGCGGCGGGGGCCAGCTTCTTGACCAACCTCGTGCTCGTGGTAGGCGGCTTAGCGGCTTGCGGCCCCGGACCAACCGATATCGGCGGTGTCGCCGGTGTGGCTGCTATTGGAGCTTCGACGGGCTCGGCGGCCACAGCAGCCAGCGGCGGTGGTGGCTCAGACTCGTGGATCTCGTGCTCAGCCTCGAGTGCGGCGGGCGCTTCCGGCAGCACTGCACGCTTGACCACTTTCACCGTGCGCTTGATGGCCGTTTCCTTCTTCGGAAAGTACTTGTTCCGAATCTTCTCGGCCAGTTCTTTCGAGACCGAGTTGGAAGGCACGCTCACGTCCACACCTTCACGACGCACCTCTTCGATGAGTCGCTTGGTATCGAGCTTTAATTCTTTGGCGAGATCGTAAATACGAACTTTAGAGGAAACTGTCATGCACTCCTTCTCGACGCTTCTTCCTGCGTCCTGCCGACCTAAGTGATTGGGCACCGCATGCCCTATCACTCAGCGTCGATCAGAAGTTCGGCGCCTGACAGTAGGGGCAATGCGGGCAACACAAACGGCCCGAAGAGACCGCCTTTGCGTTGTTACTATATGACTGCATCAGTGGTTCTCATCGTCGTCTGTGCTCCCGCCTGATGCAGTCTCTTCTGAAACTGCGGGAGCCGATGTTTCTGCTTCTTCAGCCGTAGCGTCTAAAGCGAGTTCTTCATCTTCCATCTCCTGTACAACTTCATCGATGTGTTCGAACGCTTCGACACCCGAGGAAGTTATGTCAGGAGACGGCGTAATCGTGTCGGGCCGCAAGTCGCGACCTGCTTCCTGCAAAGCGATCTCGTCGGCCGAGATTGCCTCAGCTTCAGTCAGCGGCACCGGATCGGCCGAATCCCAGGCCGCAATTTCCGGTTCCGCAGAGAAGGGAACACCGTTCTCGACTGCTTCGTCGTAGCCTTCCGCAGTCGATTCCGGAGACGGTTCCACTTCTTCATCCATTGATTCGTCGAACTCTGCTGAGACGGCGTGTTGCTCTTCAACCTCGCCGCCTTCTTCTTCACCGAGATTGCTATCGCGCAAGGCCGTGACTGCTCGTGCCGCTTCGAGGATCACTTCCGCTTCATCCAAACTCAGATCGAGGAACTCGACGAGGTCGTCGACGGTAGTGGCCGCGAGGGCATCGATATCGTTGATGTCGTGTAAGGCCAGCGCTTCAGCCTGCGTGGCAGTGACACCTTCGATAGCAGAGAGAGGCACTGCCTCGCCGGAGGCGATGAGCGCGCCCATCTGTTCGGTGACTTCGCGCTTGATCTCTTCTTCGCTGCGGATGTCGATGTTCCAACCGACGAGTTTCGTAGCGAGTCGCACGTTTTGCCCGCGCTTGCCGATCGCCAGCGAGAGTTGATCCTCGTTGACGATGACTTCCATCTGGCGGTTTTCGATGTCGGTGATTCTGACCTGATTGACTTTTGCAGGTGAAAGCGCGTTGGCGGCAAAAACTGAAGGCTCGTCAGACCATTCGATAATGTCGATCTTCTCACCGCGCAGCTCGCGGATGATCGCCTGCACGCGTGAGCCTTTCATACCGACGCAGGCGCCGACCGGATCGACGTCACGCTCGTTTGACATCACGGCGATCTTGGCGCGCTCGCCGGGCTCGCGGACGGCCGACTTGATCACGACAGTGCCGTCGTAGATTTCCGGCACTTCCATTTCAAACAGACGCAGCAGAAGCTCGGGCGACGTGCGCGAGACTTCGACCTGCGGTCCTTTCGACTCTTTCGAAACGTTGTTTATGACGACGCGAATACGCTCGCCCTGGTTCCACTGCTCGCCGCGCGACTGCTGTGAACGCGGCAGAATCGCTTCGAGATTACCGAGATCGACGATGATGTTGCCGCGCTCGAATCGTTTGACGTACCCGTTGACGAGGTCGCCGATCTTGTCGATGTACTGCTCGTAGACGTTGCTGCGAACGGCGTCGCGGACTTTCTGAAACAGGATCTGCTTGGCTGTCTGGGCGGCGATGCGTCCCAGCTCTTCCATCGGTAGCGGCAATAATAGCGCGTCGCCCAGCTCGACTTCGTCTCCGGCGAGCTCGCGCGCTTCGTCGATAGAGAGCTCGGTGGCGGGGTTCTCGACTGCGTCAACGACGACTTTCGAGGCCGAGAGCTCGATGCCGGTTTCGGCGTTCCAGTCGACCTGAATATCTTCACCGGATCGAAACTGCTTTTTGGCGGCCGCGCGTACGGCTTCCTTCATTGCTTCGATCACGAGGTCGCGGTCGATGCCCTGTTCCTGGCAAAGCGCCTCGATATTTTGTGCTATCGATGAACTCATCTGTGTATCCGTGTAATCTGCGGCTAAAAACCCTTACTGTCCGGAGCGGCGCAGGTCCTCGCTAACATCTATCTCCAAATTCGCCTTCGTAATCGTATCCAGAGGAACACGCACCTGCCCGCTGGTTCGATCCTCAAAAAGCACGTTGTCGCCTTCGACTCCCAGCAAGCGACCCCGGAAATTGCGTTGGCCGTCAATCGCCTGCCGCGTCTTCATCTTCGCGTTGCTACCGGCGAAGCGTTCAAAGTCGGCGCGCTTGTAAAGGCCGCGTTCGAGTCCGGGCGACGATACTTCCAACGTGTAGGCAGCGTGGATGAAGTCTTCCACGTCCAGAATCGTCCCGAGGTGCGTGCTTACTGCGGAGCAATCCTCGTGGGTGACACCTTGCGGCTTATCAATGAATATACGAACAATCGGCTTGTTCTCGGGGCCGGCTACCTCGGCGTGCACCAGCTCAAGGCCATTATCGATTGCGACTCGTTCAGCTATCTCCTGAACCCTCTCTGCAATCGACTCGTTTCCCATTGCCACCTTCTGACGGTTCTCGCTCCAAAAGAAAAAGTGGGCGCGAAACCCACCGGACGAGACCCCGTGCCTTCGAGCAAGCTGTGAATTATACGGAAAGGGCCACGCGCAAGCAACCGCGTGGAACTAACGTCGTGAGTTGCACGGAACCGAGCGCGGTAGCGCCGGGTCAAACACATCACCGGTCGTGCTTGCAGAGTTTGACCCGGCGCTACCGCGCTCGGTTCTGTGAGCTACGAGGTGCTCAGTTTAGTCTTCACGATCTCGCTGATAACGCGTCCGTCGGCGTTTTTGCCTGCCAAGGCGGCCTGTGCGGCCTTCATCACCCCGCCCATGTCCTTCATTGAAGTCGCGCCTGTTTCGGCGATTGCGGCGGTTACGACCTGCTCGATCTCATCCCGTGAGGCGGCCTGCGGCAGGTAAGTCTCGATTACTTCGATCTCTGCCTTCTCTTTATCGACAAGCTCCTGCCGTCCGGCTTTCTCATACTGCTCGACCGAATCGCGACGCTGCTTCACGAGCGAGCGCAGCAGTTGCTGCATTTCGTCATCGTCAAGCTCTGAACCCTTCTCGATCTGGCGGTTCATCATTGCTGCCTTCACCATGCGTAGCGTCGATGTGCGCCCAGCATCCTGCGCCTTCATGGCGGTCGTCAGATCAGCGACAATCTGTTTGGTTAATGTCATCTGTGTTCTCCAAACCGTGATTCTAAGGAACAAACTCGGGAACCTTCAAATCCCCGAGCAGGCGACGCTCGGACATCAACTCGAGAAGCTCGGACGCCATCAAACGGTGGCCCATGTGGTTCGGATGGATCAGCTCACCAAAGAACCCCTGATTCACACTGCCCGCCGCTTCCGTCAATTCCAAAATTTCGAGATATGGTGTCTCGTGCTCCTGCATCTCCGCTTTCAGCCACGCGCGATACTGCGTCATTAGCTGCGCCTCCGGCGGGTTCGTAACACTGTCACGATACGGCGCACCGATCACGATCACCGCCGCACCATGATCTTTGGCAACTCTAACAATCGCATTGAAGTTGTCGACGTATTCCTTCTGCGACACACGCGGCGCCGGCGTGCGCACAACCGGCTTCACATCCTTTCGCGATCTGAACCAGCGCGTTGCATGTGCAATCGCCTGGCTGTGATCGATTAGCCACCGACCAGTCACCGCCGACCAGCGCGTGTCGATCAACTCGCGATCGGCCGCATCACTCAAACTCGCATCGTTCCAACCAAAACTCGCAATCACCATGTCCGGTTGCAGGTAACCGATATCACGCCGCAACCACGCCAGCCCCTGATGACTCGTATAACCCGGCACCGCCATCGGAAACACTTCAATGCTCCGGTTCGGGTTCGCCTTCCGCAACTCCTTCTCGAGCAGCATCGGATACGGCTGCCACTCCGGGTTGTAATCCCTCGGCCTCTCGGGCCACACCGGCGGCACGCGATAACCAAACGTCACCGAATCACCGAGACAAACGATCCGAAACGTTCCCGCGGGCTTCCTCCCGATCGGATAATCAGCACGAAAACTCTGCGCGTTCGTCGAAACATCTGTGAAGTCCCAGTACACGTGGTCCAGGTTCGGCTTCAGTCGCCACAGCAGCAACGGATCGCCTTCAAAGATCGTCGACTGCTGCGGGCTCGCGATCTGCATCTTCTGCTGCGCCGTGTTCACAAACAGATCGAGACTATCGACGCGCGTCATCGTAGCGCGTGACGAGCTCGACCGACAATAAGAGCAGCAGGAAAACGACGTAGATAAATCCTATGTACAGCAGTCGTCGCCGGAGAGGAATCTTATTTGATGTGCCCGTTTGATTTCGCAAGGTAGTCGTGCAAAAACCGACCTGTGTACGACTCGGGAATGTCCATGATCTCTTCGGGCGTGCCGATGCCGACAACGTAACCGCCCGCGTCGCCGCCTTCCGCGCCGAGATCGATGACGTGATCGGCAGTCTTGATGACGTCGAGATTGTGTTCGATTACCAGCAGCGAGCCGCCCGCGTCAATCAGCGCTCGAAACGCGGAGAGCAGTTTGTTGATGTCGTCGAAGTGCAGACCGGTGGTCGGCTCGTCGAAGAGGTAGAGCGTTTTGGCGCCGGTTCGTTTGAGCAAGTGAGCCGCGAGTTTGATTCGTTGTGCTTCACCACCCGAGAGCGTCGTTGCCGATTGGCCCAAACGCAGATAACCGAGACCGACGTCGTCCAGCACGCGCAAACGGTTTGTAATCTTCGGCACTTCACGAAAGAACGTGATTGCTTCGCGCACGGTCATGCTGAGCACTTCGTGTACGTTCTTGCCGCGATAACGGATGTCGAGGATCTGCTGTTTGAAACGTGTGCCTTTGCACTCTTCGCAGACGAGCTCGACGTCGGCGAGAAACTGCATCTCGACCGTGACGGTGCCGTCGCCCTGGCAGACTTCGCAGCGCCCGCCTGGCAGGTTGAAAGAGAAGTGTGACGGATCGAAACCGCGCGCCTGTGCTTCGCGTGTCAGCGAGAAGACCTCTCGAATCCCATCGTAGACCTTGATGTAAGTAACAGGATTTGAACGTGGAGTGCGTCCGATTGGAGATTGATCGACGAGGATCACGTCATCGATTAAATTGCCGCCTTCGAGTTTCTGAAATGCGCCGACGTGTCCCTGCCAGTCGCCGCGCTGTTTCTTCAGGCCCGCGTAAAGACAGTCGTGAATCAACGTCGACTTCCCACTGCCGCTAACGCCCGTGACGCAGACGAGCATGTCGAGGGGAATCTCGACGTTGATACTCTTGAGGTTGTGCTCGGCCGCGCCCTCGATAATTATTCGGCGTTTCTGCATCGTGCGGCGCTGCCGCGGCTCTTTGATTTCGGCATCACCGCGCAGGTAGCGCGCGGTCAGTGAAGTCTCATCGGCCAGCAGTCCTTTGAAGTCGCCTTCGTACATCACGCGACCGCCGAGCTCGCCCGCCGCAGGACCGATGTCGAGAATGTGGTCGGCCGACCTCATCATCTCCGCGTCGTGCTCGACTACGAGAACCGTGTTGCCGATATCGCGCAGGTTTTTCAGCAGTCGAATGAGACGATCGTTGTCGCGCGGGTGTAGACCGATCGACGGCTCATCGAGCACGTAGAGCGCACCGACGAGCGATGAGCCGAGATTTGTGGCGAGCTGAATTCTCTGCGCTTCTCCACCGGAGAGCGTTGATGCGAGTCGATCTAAAGTCAAATAGTCGAGTCCGACTTCAACCATGAATCGCAATCGTCGCCGCACTTCGAAGAGTATTCGCTCGGCGATTGCGGCCTGTTCGGTAGAGAGCTCGAGTGAGTCGAAAAACTCGGCCGCGTCCTTGATCGAGAGCGAACACGTTTCCGGCAGCGTCTTGCCGCCGACTCGCACATCGCGCGCTTCCTGGCGCAGACGCGCGCCGCCGCAATCCGGACACAACGTGTAGCCACGATACTTCGAAAGAAAAACACGAACGTGAAGCTTGTACTTCTTCGTCTCCATCCAATCGAAGAACCCACGCACGCCGCTCCAATCACCGCGACCTTCGATGATCGCCTGCTGATCCGATTTCGAAAGCTGATTGAACGGCACGTTCATCGGGATCTTTTCCGCGCGGCAGAATTGCTTCAGCTCCTGCATGGCCCACTCGTGCTGCGGCTTGGTCCAGGGCTCGATCGCGCCATCTTTTAATGACAGACCCGGGTTCGGAATCACGAGATCGAGATCGAGCCCGATCGTGTTTCCGAAGCCCTGGCACGTCGGGCACGCGCCGTATGGATTGTTGAAACTAAAGAGCCGCGGTTCAGGCGTGGCGTAAACAGTGTGGTCGTACTTGCACTCGAAACGTTCCGAGAACCACATGCGTTTCGGTTCACTCTCGGCGGTTTCGATCAGCGCCGTGCCGTGACCTTCCTGGAAACAGATCTCTAAGGAATCGACGAGACGCTGGCGAACGTCTGCGCGTGCAACCAGTCGATCGACGAGGACGAAGACGTCTTCGAAGTCATTGCGCGGGTAATCATCGGGCGATTGCAGCTCGATCGTTTGGCCGTTGAAGAAGAGACGCGTGAAACCTCTCTGCATCAGGCTCATCAGGTGCGCCGTTATCCACTGGCGCGAGTTGCTTCCTCGGCCGCGTTTCTTTGACGGCTCGCGATTCGCTTCGTTGAGACCTGCGGACGCAGGGAAGATCACGTAAAAACGTGTGCCTTCCGCCACGTTGCCGAGCACTTCGTCGGCGATCGAGTCGGGCGAGTCGCGCGTCACGACACGTCCACAGACGCGGCAGAAAGTTTGTCCGACGCGCGCGAAGAGCAGTCGCAGGTAGTCGTAGATCTCGGTTTGAGTCCCGACAGTTGAGCGCGGATTGCGCGTCGAGTTCTTCTGGCGAATGGCGATGGCGGGCGCGATGCCGTGAATCTCGTCGACATCGGGCTTATCCATGCGCTCAAGAAACTGGCGCGCGTAAGCAGAGAGAGATTCGACGTAGCGGCGCTGTCCCTCGGCGTAGATCGTGTCAAAGGCGAGTGAAGACTTGCCCGACCCGCTCACGCCCGTCACGACCGTCATCTGATTGATGGGAACGGTGAACGAGACGTTTTTGAGGTTATTAACCCGGGCTCCCTTAACTTGAATTGCTTCTTCAGGCATACAGACACGAATCGAGCGTAGTCGAAAACCAGCAATGATAACCCGAATGGTGCGATGCTCAAAATGACGACAAGTTAGAAGAATGAACAAGTCAGGAAGAGGGGCTTGCCCCCGCTCTCACCAAACCCAAACAGCGGGGGCAAGCCCCTCTTCCTGACTTGTTCTATTTTACGTTTTCGCATTGACACTCAGCGCACCGCTGCATGAAAATGCCCTCAACATGAAAACCTCTCGATTTCTTCTGCGTGGATTTCGCCGGCCGCGCGAAATCGCCTGCTTCGCTCTCGGCAAGCTCGAACGCCAGGTCATGGAAGAAACCTGGCGACTCGGCGAAGTCAGCGTGCGCGACATCCATCGCGCCTTCGAAGAGCAAATCGCCTACACAACCCTGATGACCACGCTCGATCGTCTCTTTAAAAAGAAACTACTCGAGCGGCGCAAAGACGGCCGCGCGTTTGTTTATGCTGCCGTGGTCTCTCGCGACGATCTCGATCGCGGGATCAAAGAAGACGTGGTCGATGGACTGCTTGGTCACGGAGCCGACGGCGTTGAGCCAGTGCTTGCCTGTATCGTCGACACGATCAGCGAACGCGATCGCGAGCTGCTCGACGAGCTCGATCGCCTCGTTCAGGAAAAGAAACGCGAGTTGCGGCGGAAGGGCTAAATGTACGAGTTTCTCGGTATTACTCTCGTCCTTGCTTTACTATTAACGCTCAATGCGACCGCGACAATGATTGCCGCAGGCTTTGGACGACTGTGCCGGCCGCAGCTTCGCAAATGTTCCGCACGCACGCGCGCTGAGATACTTTTCGTGATGCGCATTGGGCCGCCAGTGCTCGCGATCGTCGCCATAGCCGCTTTCATGATCCCGTCGTATCTCATTTATGAGCCGCATGCGAGCGGAGAATCGGTGAGCTGGAAGCTGGGCTTGCTGGCGACGCTCTCCGCGATTGGCGTCGGTCTCGCGATCTCGCGCGGCGTCCGTACGTGGCTTGCGACCCGCCGGCTACTCAAAGACTGGCTGGCAAATTCCACGCAAATCGAGCTCGATGCGATCAGCGTTCCCACGTTTGTCCTGCAACACTCGTTTCCCATCATCGCGGTTGTTGGTGCGATTCGACCGCGTTTGTTCATCGCCGATCACGTGCTCGAATCGCTGAGTGCGGAAGAGCTGGCGGCGGCTGTTTCTCACGAGTGTGGACACCTCGCCGCTCACGACAACTTCAAGCGTTCGGTGATGCGCGTCAGTCGCGCGGCGCTGTTGCTTATTCCGTGTGGCCGGTCTTTGGATCGTGCGTGGAGCGAGGCGTCTGAATCTGCGGCTGATGAACATGCGGCGCAGCAAAGCTCGCTCGTGGCGCTGAATCTGGCGTCGGCGCTCGTGCGAATCGCGCGGATGATACCGAAAGGGCAGCGACAGGAGATTCCGGCCGCCGTCTCCGCGTTTCTCAATGAAGATTCGCCGGGAGTCAAAGTCAGAGTCCGGCGTCTGGTTGAGCTCGCCGCGACCGACCCGCGCCTGCTCGTTAGTAATGCCTCAATCATTCGTTTCGTCCCCTGGCTCGTCCTTGGCCTTTTTGTTGTCGTGGGAGTGACCATCGAGAGCCGCCCACACGTCCTCGCCGCAGTGCATCACGTCGTCGAACAAGTCGTCGTCGTCCTCAGTTAAATTAATCCGCGGCTACGATAGCTGGTAGTACTTCCTTCCCTGGTTTTAATCTCAACACCTCTTAATTCTGGCTATGAAAAAATTAATAGCAGTGCTGAGGTGTTGTCTTCTCGCCTGTGCGATGCCGTTCATGGTGGCCGCCGAGGAAGGTGAAGGCAGAATCAACGGCACAGTCAAAGATTCCGACAGCGCAGTGGTGAGTGGCGCGACTGTTTCACTACTCAATGCCTATCGCGCTGTAATCGCCGCAACCAGAACTGACGCCGAAGGTCGTTTTGCGCTCGAAAAACTCGCGCCCGGCGACTACCAGCTCAACATTGAAAGCAGCGGCTTCGTGCGTCATCGTTCGGCAGTCCGCGTCACGCAGGGCGACGCGCAGCAAGTCGCTATCGTGCTGGAGGTCACGCCGATCGACGAACAGGTCACGATCACAGCCGAAGCCGGACTCGTCTCCGATACGCGCAAAGTGGATACACAGGTCAACGTCATCAACGAGCGCAAGATCATGGAACGTGCGCCGGAAGTCGTGGCCCAGATTGTCGACGAAGAGACAGGCGTGAACTTGCAGCGCACGAGCCCTTCGCTGAGCGCAGTGTTTGTACGTGGCCTGACCGGACGAAACGTCGCGGTCTACGTCGATGGCGTTCGTTACACGACGAGTGCGCAGCGCGGCGGTGTCGGCACGTTCTTCAGTTTGATCGAGCCCTCGACCTTGGAGACAGTTGAGATCCTGCGTGGTCCAAACAGCTCGCAGTACGGCTCTGATGTACACGGTGGCGTCGTTAATTTCATCTCACAGGCGCCGCGATACGGCAGTCCTGACAACGAGTTTCACGGCCACACAAACATCTTCTACACGTCGCCCACAAACGGCGCCGGCGGCAACGCGCTGCTCACTTACGGCACTCGCAAATACGGCTTCCTGCTGAACATGAACGGGCGACGCATCAGCACGCTCAGTCCTGCTGACGGTCTTGATTATCACGCTGCCGTCACACGTTTTTTAGGCATTCCGTCAGATATCTTCGGCACGCGTTTGCCCGATACAGGTTTCACTCAATACGGCGGGCTCGTTCGCTCGAACTTCAATCTCGACGACAACACACAGCTTCTCTTCAGCTACGCGCGTAACCAGCAGGACAACGGTAAACGCTACGATCAGTTGCTGGGCGGCGACGGCAACAACATCGCCGACCTGCGCAACCTGATGACTGACACGTTCTACGCGCGGCTCTTCCGACAGAATCTCTGGATCTTCAACAACGGCTCGTTCACTTTTTCTTACAACGGCCAGCGCGAAGAGCGGATCAACCAGGGCGGACAGGGAAATCCTACCGCCGCGATTACAAACCAGCGCGAGCGCACGAATGTTTTGGGTTTCAATTTCTATGTCGATAAGCAGACGGGTGACCGTAATACGTTACTAATCGGCGCTGATGTTTATCGCGACAAAATTAATGCGCCCGCGTTTACCTTCGATCCTGTTCCCAGAACGTTTACTGCTTCACGCCCGCGTATCCCCGATGGCGCGCGCTATCTGTCGTACGGCTTCTTTGTACAGGACAACTACACAGCCATCCCCGATCGCTTAACGATAAACGGCGCGCTGCGTTACAGCGTCGCGTCGTACGAATCGCACGCGAGCAACGCGCCGCCTGGACCGGATGGGCGGCCATTGTTTCCTGACGACAGCCAGCGTTTCAGCGCACTCTCAGGACGCATCGGCGGTGTTGTGAATGTTACCGGCGGCTTTGACATTGCCGCGAAGTACACACGCGGATTCCGTGCGCCTAACACAACTGATCTCGGCATTCTCGGTTTGGTGGGAACGGGCTTCGAAGTTAATTCCGAGACGGCAATTCAGCGCGGTGGTTTCATCGGCACGACGGCAGGCGGCGATGCCGTTTCCACGGGTATTCCCGTCACGCGTCTCGCGCCGGAATACAGCGACAGCTTCGATCTAAGCTTCCGTTACACGAGCCGCCGTTTTAGCGGCGAGCTGACAGGCTTCATGACGAAACTCAGTGACGTTTATTTCGATCAGGCACTCGTGCTCCCGCCCGGCGCTCTCCATACGTTTCTTGGAAGTGAGGAGATCATTGCACAGAACACCAATGGTCTCGTGTTTGTCGCAGCCGCGCCGACGACTCCCGTGCTCGTGCGCGTGAACTTCGACGACGCACGCTTAAACGGTGTCGAAATCAATGGTCGCGCACGTTTCACCGATCAATTCAGCAGTGCTGCTAACTTTACTTACATTCGCGCACACAGCCTGCTGAATGGACTGCCACCGAACATCGAAGGCGGACTTCCGCCGGCGACCGCGTTTGTGAGTTTGCGATATCAACCGCGCTCGCGTTTTTACCTTGAAGCTTATTCGACGATGGCGGGCAGGCAGAATCGTCTCTCCTCACTCGATCTGGCCGATCGCAGAACGGGCGCGGCACGTTCGCGCACGAACATTCAAAACTTCTTCCGCCGCGGCGCATGCGTGCGTGGAATCACGACCGTACCGGCTGCTGGTTGTGGTGCTGCGGGTGGAATTCTGATTCCGACCGGCGAGACTCTCTTGCAGGTGCAGAACCGTCTGCTGCCGATTGGCGCTACGATCAACGGCGTGCGCGTCACTGGTGACGGTACGCTCGTGCCGCTGTTTCCCTACCTGCCGGGTTATGGACTCGTTGGTGTGCGCGGGTCGATCAAGTTTGCAGAGCGATCGGAGCTCTTTGTCGACTTTGAAAACATCTTCGACAAGTCGTATCGCGGGATCAGTTGGGGAATCGACGGCGCGGGCCGCGGCGTGACGCTGCGCTATCGTTACGAGTTTTAGCCACGGATGACACGGATTTTAAAATCCGGATTGAATCCGTGAAATCCGTGGCTAAAAAATGTCCCTACGGTGAATGGTAGTAATTCCGTTTTGGTCCCACAATCACACCTTATCGGAATCCTAACCTCAGGTGATCAATATGAAACTCAAGCTTCTTACCTTGCCTCTGATTCTGTCTGCCTTCATCACTGCTCTGGCGCAGTCGCCAAACACCGCCACGATGCACGTCATCATTAACGACCAAAACGGCGCGGTCATAAAAGACGCGACAGTCTCCATCGTCAACAACGCCACCGCCGACTCGCGCGAAGCCGTTTCAGGTACCGACGGCACGGCCACGTTTCCAGCGTTGTCGCTGACCGGCACGTACAAGGTCACAGTCACGCATCAGGGCTTCGGCAAAGAAGAGCGCGAAGGATTGACGCTCCGCTCAGGCGAGACCGCGACGATAAAAGTGACGCTACAGGCCGGCTCTGAAAACGCAGAGGTGACTGTCTACGGCACCGCGGAAGGCGTGCGTGCGGATCCGCAAGTCGGTCTTCCACTCACGCCGGAACAGATCAACGAGACGCCGATTCTCGGGCGTAAAGTCTCGACGCTGCCGCTGCTCAACTCGGCGTTTCGCTCGGGCAAGGGAACAGGCGACCTCTTCGTCAACCAGACTTATTTCATCACCGGGGCAGGCTCGCGTCGCACTACTACCTTCACCCTCGACGGCGCCAACAACGACGAAGCGTGGGGCCGTCAGACCGCGGTAGCCACGATCCCGCTCGGCGCTATTCAGGAGATCGCCATCATCTCGAACGCGTTCTCGGCCGAGTATGGCTGGACCGCGGGACCGGCACTCAACATTGTCACCAAGTCAGGCACAAACGACTTTCACGGCGAGGGGCTATTCCTGATTCGTCCCGGAGACTGGCAGGCCGAGTCGTTCTCGACCAATGGCTTTTGCCCGAAATCAGTGCCCACCTGCGTCATTCCATCGAATATTACGTCGCTCAGTCCGGTAGACATTCCCGACGCACTGCAACAGTATTCCGGCACGATCGGTGGTCCAATCGTCACCGATCGCACGTTCTTCTTCGCCACGGCTGATTACACGCGTCAGAACCGCACCACGTTTCTTTCAACCACCTTGCCGGCTTTCGTGTTGCCGGCAGACAGAAATCTTGAGTACACCGGTCACTATCGACAGTTCCTGTTTGACGGCCGCGTGGACCACAAGCTCACCTCGAGCCAGAACCTGATGTTTCGCATGAACGTCGATCGTTTCTTCGACGACAACCCGCAGGACGCAGTTGGTGGCACAAACGCGCCGAGCGTTGCGCGCCGTTACTCGCGCCGGTCGTGGACCACACAGGTGAACCATACCGCGATTATCAATCCGCGAGTGCTGAACGAAGCGCGCTTCTCTTACCTTCATGGTGATCCCGTAACGAAGTGGGAAGCGCAGGATCTGTCAACGACTTACACGCGCGCGGGTGCAGTGCCGTTTACAATCGGACAATCGCGCGCTTCAGATCTCTGGGGACACCAGGTGCAGTTCTCGGATACGTTGTCGTGGTCGCTCGGCAAACATTACCTGCGTTTCGGCGGCAGTATCATTCATCATCGCTCGGGTGGAACCGGCAGCGAGCCGGGCACCGCGATCCTCGGCACGTTCACATTCAGACCGAATACCACCTTGCCGTTCGGCCAGTTGACTCTTGCGGACGTACAGAGCTACACGCAGCCAATTGATTTCGGCATCAACAGCTACGACTTGCCGCAGTGGCTCAACACCGTCTTCGTGCAGGACAACATTCACGTGCGCAGCAATTTCACCCTCGACCTCGGACTGCGTTATGACCGCCAGACGCTCACCGATGCCAAAGCCAACTTCGCGCCGCGCATCGGCTTTGGCTGGAATCCGGGCGGAGATTCACGAACCTCGATTCGTGGTGGCTACGCGATGTATTACACGCAGATCCGCTCGAACGCTGTTGCCGGTTATCTCGTCAATGGGCTTGATGGTCTAACAACTTATACTGCCCAGGTGGTCGGAGGAGTGCCACAGCCCGGTTTCCCGACGTGTCTCGTCGGCTCATGCCTGCCGGTTAACGTCGATCCGACAACGATTCCCGCCAGCCAACTGCCCGCCCGCGACATCACTATCCGCGCCGGCTTGCGCGATTTTTATCGCGAGCAGTTTCAGAGATTTGGGTTGAACTTCGATCTACTGCCGAATTATCCGGACCAGCTCGTCAACCCGCGCAGCCAGGTCGTCACCATCGGCGCGGAGCGTGAATTCTTCAAGGGATTCTTTTTCGGCGCTGACTACGTACACCAGCACTGGTCCAATCTCGATCGCACCATTGACTTGAATGCACCGGCGCCGTTCCCTGGACGCTCGGAGACGTCCCTGCCTCGCTCGGTTGCTGACGCCAATAAGACACGACCGATCGCGCCCGCCAACGGTGGCGTGCGCCAGGTCAACGTGATCATGAATCTCGGTGTCGCTGATTACAACGGATTGCAGACGCTGTTTAGTTATCGCGGTAATCGGAAGCTATTTGCTTCGGTGGGTTATACGTTGTCGAAAGCGACGAACACTTTCGAGCCTGACGGCAATGGCATCGGACCGAACGAGAGTCATATCAGCCAGCTAAGTGAACAGGAACGTGGTCCAAGTGTGGTCGATCAACGTCATCGCGCAGTGATCACGTTCCACTATCGATTCCCTTGGGACTTCACCGCGGGTACGGTGTCGATGTTTGCGTCCGCGCGCCCATTCAATGCGACGACTGGCCGGGACGAGAACGGTGACGGCATCAACAACGATCGTCCCTTTATCAATGGAGCGGTCCTGCGGAAGTCGGCGTTTCGTGGCACGCCCACTTCGGATGTGGCTGCGTTTGTTGAGAAGCGTTTCCGATTTTCAGAGAGCAAGGCAATTCTGTTGAGATTGGAAGGATTCAATCTTTTCAATCATGGAAACTTCCTCGGGCGTGGGGTGACGGTCTTCGGAATCAACCAGACTGCAGTATCGACCTTCGGGTTGTTTACAACCGGCGTGGGAACGTCGGGGAATGCGATCCCGGCGTTTGCGAATATCGATCCGCCGCGGATGTTCCAGGTGCAGGCGAAGTTTGTCTTTTAAGGTTAAGCCACGGATTACACGGATACACACGGCAGAAGAAAATATCCGTGTTCATCCGTGAAATCCGTGCTTTAAATGTTGGGAGTATCCTCAAAGGGTAAATCGGGTTGATAGCTGCTTTCCCGGCGCGCGACGTAGAGTCGCATTGCGAACCAGAGAATTCCGAGTGCGAAGGCGATCCAGGCGATGGTCCAGAAAATAGCCGGGACGCCGGTGGCGCTCGCCATGTTCAGCGCGTCAGTTTGCACTGTCGGAGCGAATGGTGATGAAAGGAAAAAGACAGTTTTTAAATCGAAGAGTGCGTTGAGTACGCATTGAACGGCGAGGAAGCTGACGAAGAAAGTCGCAACTCGCGCACTCGCAAACCTCGCGATCAAAACCAGGCCCACTGAGATAAACAATCCCGCCAGAACGGTGAAAGGTATTCCGGACCACGCGTTCACCCAAAAGAGCGGTTTGATGAATCCGAAGATCGTCGTCATCGCAAACACGAGAATTCCGCAGCTGAGCAGGACGATGCGCGCCGCGACGGCTTTGCGAATCAGGATCAGCAGCAAGGCGCCGAAAGCCATCGAGCCGACGTATCCAGCGCTCGAGATCAGGACCTGTGAAATGATTCCGCCCTGCGTGGTGTAGGTTTCACCGCTCGCGTTCATCGCGACGCTCAGGCTGGCCACCGAGTTTCCGGTGAGCAGGGCAGCAAGTGCGTGCCCGCCTTCGTGGATGAACGTTACGAAAATCCGGAAAGGATAGGTCAGGAATTCAGCGAAGGGGATGAACCAGAGCACGACAGAAATCGTGGCGGCGATAAGCAGTGTCATGGCCTGGGGTCGCGCGTCTTGTGAAAGCCTTAATCGCATCTTTAACTCTCCGGTAGTTCGGCGGATTTTTCGGCCCTTATTCTAGTGCCGGGATGAATAACGCACAATAGTGTGGGGAGGTTCCCGAACCAGAATCATGAATAAGTCAGGAACTGAGAAATAGAACAAGTCAGGAAGAGGGGCTTGCCCCCGCTGTTGCTTGGATTGGACGAGCGGGGGCAAGCCCCTCTTCCTGACTTGTTCTATGCTTGGGTTCAAGACTCTTCAATGCCTTTTGTAATCACCGGATTTACCCCCGGTTTTATGCTCCAGGCGAATGTCGGTGATGGTCATCTCTTTTTCGAGCGCTTTGCACATGTCATAGATCGTGAGCGCGGCGACGGAGACCGCCGTCAGCGCTTCCATTTCGACGCCTGTTTGGGCGTTGGTGGAGACTTCCGCCTCCAAGGCAACGCCGTCGTCCGCCAACGTCGCTCGCACGTCGATATGCGTCAACGGCAGCGGGTGGCAGAGAGGAATCAGATCTGCGGTTCGCTTGGCAGCCATTATCCCCGCCAGACGGGCGGCTTCGAGCGGATCTCCCTTCGGCGTGCGATGCTCGCGCAGTGCCGACACCGTCTCACTCGTCATCAAAACGCGCGCTGACGCCACTGCCCGTCGCGAAGTAATCTCTTTGTTTCCAGTGTCGACCATGCGCACGCGGCCGTGCTCGTCGACGTGAGAAAGCTGTGTCATCGCGCAGAGTAGATAACAAAAACATGTGGCAATCAAGTAGTCCTCGACATCCGACCGTGTTTCCGTCTATTCTTCGACCGACCGGGACGAGAGCCTCATTCGAGTTGCTCTCCAGCTCTCCTTCCCACTTCTCGAGCCTGGGTTAGTTCTTTAGCAATAATCAAGCGGTAAACACAATCCGAAGTATCGCGTGTGAACGTAGATTCGCGTGTGATCGTTATATAAACGACTTATTTGAAACTCGGAGGTCCCCTGTGTTTGAAACGGATAAGGAAGTGCTGGATTGGTATGAGCGACAACCCCGCGCTCTATCAAACGAGTACGTCGCTGGCATCAAGTGGAACGAGATTAAGAATCATCCGATCAATCCCGCATTCTTACCGGTGCTTGTTTACATGCGCGACATCGAGTACTTCACCGACATGTACTATCAGGAGCTGCGACGCACGCCGACCGGCAAGGATCCGATAATCAGAAAGTTTATGGATCGCTGGAGCATCGAGGAGCTGCATCACGGCAACCTGCTCAATCGCTTTTTGGAAGAAGCTGGCTACCCGACCGGGAAAAACTGGCAAGCCGAAGCGACAGGCAACATTCCACGACTGTATACGATCGGAAGTTACCTCGTTGATCACGCTTCACGTCCATTCGGAAAATACTTTCACGGCGCGCACATGGTGTGGGGCGCGATAAACGAGATCACGGCGATGAACGCTTATCGCCGGCTTTCTGATCTGGCCGGGCATCCGGTGTTGAAACAATTGCTGATCGGAATCGTGCAGGAAGAGTCGATTCACGGCAGCTTCTACTGGAACGTTGCGCGCGTGAAGCTTGGTGAGACGAAGTTTTCGCGCAATCTCGCGCGCTTCATCATCGGCAAGTTCTGGAGTCCTGTCGGGCAGGGAGCGAAGCCGAAGAGCGAAGCAAACTACGTGATGGCGACGCTGTGGCCGGGTAAAGAAGGGTTGGATCTGTTCGATCAGAAGATCGCCAGCCGCATCGAGCGCTTGCCTGGGTTTCTTGGATTCAAAGGACTGACGGAGAGAGTTGCGCCAATCCTGCAGAAAGGCGTTACCGCGAACCTCGCCTGTGCCTTAGGCGCCTCACTGTTCCTGGGCTAGTTAAAATCACCTGTAGGGGTGGCCCTCCGTGGCCACCCGTCATTCAGTTAAGGCAGTCGCGATACGCTAACAAGCGAACCGGCTTCGATTGATTTGACGTTTGCGGGAACGATCACGAGCGCGGTTGTTAACGCAAACGCGACGAAGTCTGACGAGCCGCCCCACTTCAACGGAAACGCCACCAGCTCTGCATCGTCGTTGCTCGTGAGCTGAGCCGGCAAATAGCTTTCACGATCCGGCGTTCCCTTCACACTACGAGCGAGCACGGCAGTCTCGCGCTTCAACGCGGGTTCTGCTGTGCCTTGCATTGCAAGCAGGGCGGCACGCGCGAACAGGTTGAACGTCACTGATACTGAAACCGGATTGCCGGGCAGTCCGAATACGAGCGTGCCGTTTGGCAGACGTGCGAAGACCGTAGGCTTGCCGGGACGAAGTGCGACGCGCTCGAAAAAAATTTCCGCGTCGAGCTCTTTGAGCGCTGCTTTGGTGAGGTCGTAAACACCCATCGACACGCCCCCGGAAGTCACGATCAGATCGCAGCGTTTCGCCGCCTCACTGAGCTGTTGTTTTAAAAGGTGGGTTTCGTCGCCAGTCAATGGCATGCGTTCGACGACTGCGCCTGCTAATTCAGCGTAAGCACTGATCGAGTAGTTGTTCGAATCGCGAATCTGATCCTGACCGGGCTTCTGATCGATGGGAACGAGCTCAGAACCTGTGGCGAGTACCGCGACGCGCGGCTTCTGAAATACTTCAACCTGCGCGTAACCAAACGCAGCGAGCACGGCCATCATCGCCGCGTTGATTGTGGTCCCCGCACGCAAAACAACTTCACCGGCTTTGATTTCGGAACCGCGTTTGACGATCGATCTGCCAACCTCAACAGTCTCGCGCAACTCGACGACTGTGCCATCTTTCAACTCGGTAGTTAACTCAACCTGCTGCACACTGTCGGCGCCTGCGGGAACTGGCGCGCCAGTCATGATGCGCACGGCCTGTCCTTCTTCCAGCTGCTGGTGCCAGCCCTTGCCCGCCGCCGACTCACCTGCAATTCGCAAACGCGCCGGAATTTCCGTCACATCCTGCGCGCGCAGCGCATATCCATCCATCTGCGAACGGTCGAACGGCGGCAAATCCGTATCCGCGATGACATCCGCAGCCAGCACCCTTCCCAACGTCTGCTCAATCCGCACACGTTCCGTGGCCAGCGGAGCCGTCTGTTGCCTCACAATCTGAATAGCTTCCGCAATCGAAATCATCGCTGCATTTGGGGTAAAAAACCGAAAGGCCGGTTTTGGACCGGCCTCTCAAGGTTGGCGGAGGCGTTCAGCCTCAATTGGTTACCGTCCTCACCCCGGCAACCACATTCACCGTTGGGTTGAATTGTAATCAAATCTGCCGCCGGGTCAAGCGCGACAGCAGAATTATTTTTTTTCGGCCTTTTTACTATGAACCGAACCGCTGGCGATAATCGAACGAAACCAAAAACGCATCAATCAAGTGATTGATCCCATTCTGGTTCGCCGGATTACCATCCTGATTCAGCTCATTGAGCCAAAACTGAAACCCCGGGTCCGTATCAGGCACCGAACGCCGGAGGTAAATCTCGTAGCAGCGATGAACGAACTCGGGATTGTTAGTGAGTTGCGTGCCGCCATTTATGAAAAGCGACGGAAAAGCCACGACGAAAAAAGCGCGCGATACATCGATGCGCTTCTGGTGTGTGCATGCGTTATTGTCGTTGAATCCAGTGGCGCACGTTCCGGTGATGTTGCCGGTCCAGAAATTCAAGCCGTCCGAGTCCGGGTTCTGCTCATTAGGAAGAAAATCCTGATAGTGCTGCCAAACGAAGAAACGCTGGTTGTCGATCGGATTGGTCGTTGTCGGTATTGAACCGGTGAACAGCAGCCGGTTACGTGTACCGGATGGAACACCACTGATCTTGTTGAGACTCGCATTGCTGGAGATAAACTGGCTGACTCGATCGGGGCACGTTGATATCGATGTGCCTGACGCAGTCGCAGGCCCCTGTTTAGGATGAGCCGCACAATTCGTCATCGGGTTGCGTCCTTGCAGGTACAGCGCGACAGCACCAGCTACGTGCGGCGTTGCCATCGAGGTTCCCGACAAAAAGTGCGACCCGGTGTTGCTCGTATTGGATGCTGATAGCACGTCCACACCGGGACCAAACAGATCCAGGATCGAGCCGATATTTGAGAACGATGCGATCGAGTCGTTGATGTCACTGGCGCCGACCGTCAACGCTGCGGCAACGCGTGCCGGAGAGAACGAAGAAGCGTCTGCGAAAAAGTCGTTGCCTGCGGCAATCGCATAAGTGACGCCGGAATTGATAGAGCCCTGGACTGCGCTATCCAGAGACACTGTAGCCGGAAAACGCAGACTCATGTTTGCGACGGCGCGATTTCCGGTGTTGTTGTGTTCGTTCGTAACAAAGTTGATTCCCGCGATCGTCTCGCTCACATCGCAAAAACCATTTGCATCGCAAACTTTGACTGAGCGGATCGTAACGGCTTTAGCAACTCCGAAGGTGGCGCCGCCGATGGTGCCGGCCACGTGAGTGCCGTGTCCGACGTTATTACAGTCGTTGTTGCCGAACGTGTTGCAGAATTCACCGCCAACAAAATCGGCCGCGATGGATGCACGCCCACCGAAGTCGACGTGTGTGGAGCGAATTCCGGTGTCGAGAACATAAGCTGAGACGCCCGATCCGGTAGCGTTGTATACGTATTGACCGTTGAGTCCCGAGTCCTGATCGATTCGATCGAGGCCCCATGGTGGATTGAACTGCGTGTCGACTACAGTTCCAACCGCATCTTCCTCGACAAATCTCACTTGCGGATTGCGGCTCAGAGCCAGGGCCGCCGTTTCGTTTGGCAGCTCAATCGAAAACCCGAGCAGCGCGGTCTCGTAAATGAAACCGACTCTACCGCCGTGCTGTTGTGCAAGGTTGTTGGCGATCGTGCTTACTTGAGCGCGCCGCGCATCTGCTGTTGCGTTTCCTGGAACAACGTCGTCATTCAACACCACGATGTACTTGTTTGGAACCGCATTCGCGACTTTGTTGAACTTCGCTGACGAAGCTTGTGAAGCTGGCGAAGGTATTGAAGTGCGTTGAGCTGATATCGAAAGCGGAAAAGTCAAAAGAGCAATAATGCTCAAACCGACGAGGTAATCCTTGATCCTATTCATGTGAGTCCTTTCAGAGGTTAAGGCCACTGCGACTGCGCGAAGGTGTAGGGAGCCCACGCAGCACAACGACTATGTGAACAGAGATTACTTGGTTACGGAATTAGTCGGGATATGAAGGGGAGCAGGCGCAAGTCTATGCAGACTTGACGTGAAGTCAAGCGCAGTCGCCTTGCTTTTTTGTTGCGAAGCGGTGAGGCCGTTTACTTCAGACTACGGACTGCCATCGCTGGCTTATTGGGAAAAGTGGCGGAGCCGACGGGACTCGAACCCGCGACCTCCGACGTGACAGGCCGGCGTTCTAACCAACTGAACTACGACTCCGCAAAGAACTGGTTTCGTTTGGTAGGCACGGAGGGATTCGAACCCCCAACCTCTTCCTTGTAAGGGAAGCCGTCTACCATTGACGTACGTGCCTGCGCTTGGGACGACCCTGCCGTCAGTCCCGATTCAAACGGAGTCGCCATGCTATGAGAACGCGGCAAACGTGTCAAGGGCCGGAAAGAGGAAGTTTAGCCACAAAAAGGCACAAAAACGCAAAATAGCTTTTTGTGCATTTTGTGCCTCCTGCGGCTTGTTATATTCTTTCCGGCGAGAGCCCATCCAGTGTGTCGCTATGCAAGTAATTAAAAAGCTTTCTCGTCGTTTGCCCGGCTCACTTGTTTTACTGATCACCGTGTGTGTTGCCGCGCAGCAGGTTACGCAACAACCCGCGCAGCGCCCGCGGCGCGTCAATGGCTCTGAACAAACCACTGAAGCGAAGAAAACTCCACCTGCATCTGTATCCGACGAGGTCGATGAAGGCGATGTTGTCAGAGTGGAGACTCAGCTCGTGTCTGTTCCGGCCGTAGTGACGGACGGCGCGGGACGGCCGTTGTCAGGTCTGAAGCCCGAGAACTTTCGTCTCATCGAAGACGGCCAGCCTCAGACCATCACCAACTTCGGAACGACGGACACGCCTTTCGAAATCGCACTGCTGCTCGACACCTCGGGCTCCACACGCGACGATGTAGCTCTCATACGCGCCGCCGCAAACAGTTTTATCGAAGCGTTGCGCCCGGGAGATCGCGTCGGAGTGGTCGCGTTCAATCAGGCCCGGACGATTCAGGCTCCGATCGCGGTTGTGGAAGTGTTGTCGGAGCTGACGAACGATCGCGAATCGTTGCGAACCGCGATCGACAATCTCGGCGCGAGCCAGGGCACGCCGTATTACGACGGGCTTGAGAAAGTCGCTGACAGCATCTTCCGCGATCCGCCAAAGGATGACGTCAAGGGACGTCGCGCCATCGTTGCTTTGACTGATGGTGTCGATTCGTCGAGCAACTCCGATTTTGTTGCCGCGAAGACGAAACTCGCGCGCGCGGGCATCGCGTGTTATTTCATCCAGGTAAACACCGAAGACTTCGTCGAAGATCGCCTCATGAAAGACTGCCAGGACGACGGGCAGCTCGCGCTTTCGCGAAGACAGATCCAACGCTACCGCGAGCTCTTTTTCCCGAAAGCGAAGGCAGAGAGTTTCGACAGCTTCTGCCAGATGGGTCCGTTTGAAAGAATGTCGATCAGTCGCGCGCTCTACAATCTGGCGCGCAAAGAGATGAATGATCTCGCGCGCACATCGGGCGGGCGAAGTTTTGAAGCCGCGACTCTTGCCGACGCGCGTGCTGCGTTTGCGCGTGTGGCTGGTGATATCGGGACGCTTTACAGTCTCGGTTACTATCCAACCAACAAAGCTCGCGATGGAAAGTTTCGTTCGATCAAACTCGAAGTGCGTGGCTTGAAAGACAAAGCACAGATTCGCGCACGCGATGGATACTACGCCCCGAAACAATAAAAACTCGATGCCCACTTCGTTCCCCTTCAACCGCGTCCTGTTAATCGTTCTTGACGGCGCAGGCATTGGTGCAATGCCTGACGCGCCGGAGTGGGGCGACGCGGGCGCCGACACGTTTGGTCACATTCTCGAATCGCGGCCTGTACGACTGCCGAACTTGCAACGATACGGGCTCGGCAACATTCGTCCACTGCAATCGGTGCCGCCGTTGGACCATCTCAGTGGCTCGTACGGCCGTTGTGCTCTTCGATCGAATGGCAAAGACACGACGACGGGTCATTGGGAGATGGCGGGCATCATCCTGGACCACGCATTTCCAACTTATCCGAACGGGTTTCCGGCGCCGGTGATCGATAAGTTCGTTCGTGAGACATCTGTGCCGGGCATACTTGGGAACGTTCCGGCGTCAGGAACGGAGATCATCAAGCAGCTTGGCGAAGAGCACGTCAAAACCGGCAAGCCCATCGTCTACACCTCTGCCGACTCGGTTTTTCAGATTGCTGCGCATGAGGAAGTTATAACTCTCGATCGGCTTTATGAGATTTGTGAGATCGCGCGGCGCATACTCGATGGCGAGCACAAGGTCGGGCGTGTGATCGCGCGTCCGTTCCTGGGCCAGCCGGGATCGTTTTATCGTACTGAGAATCGCCACGATTACGCCGTGCCACCGCCACGCGAGAACCTCTTGCCCGCGCTTAAAGATGAAGAGCTTGACGTTGTTTGTATCGGGAAGATCGCGTCGATTTACGACTCGATGGGTGTCACTGAGGATTTGACGGCGAAGAACAACGAGCAGTCGATCGATCAAACGATCAAAGCCCTCAACGATTCAACGCGCGGCTTGATCTTCTCGAACCTCGTCGACTTTGACATGTTGTATGGCCATCGTCGCGACACTGAAGGCTACGCGAAAGCGCTTGAGCATTTCGATTCACGCTTGCCGGAGATCGAAGCGGCGCTGCGTGACGATGACATGATGATGATCACCGCCGATCACGGAAACGATCCAACCTTCCGCGGCTCAGACCACACGCGTGAATACGCACCATTGCTCGTCTACGGTAAGAAATCTCGCGCGGGAATCAATTTAGGAACGCGAGCCTCGCTGGCCGACATCGGGCAGACGATCGCAAATAACTTTGACTTAAAACTCACCGCCGGCACGAGCTTTTTAGACAGCATTAGTTAGCCACAAAAAAGCACAAAAAGCGCAAAAGAAAGTTCAGAGTTCAGCCTTTAGGCTGCGGTCTCGGGCTCTACGCGAGCAAGCTAAAGCTTGAACTCTGAACTTTCTTTTCCGCTTTTTGTGCCTTTTTGTGGCTAAAATTTATTTCTTCGCGGTGAGGCTCTTGTAGATCGTCTCGACCCACCGATCGGTCTTGATGAAGCCTGTGCCCCACGGCGCCCACTCGGCCGGTAGACCTTCAGTCTTGATCTGGTCCAACGTTTTTCCCGCCGCGATTTTCCCGCGGACGATCTCGGTTGTCTGCTGGAGCATGCGATGATACGACTTCAGATCATCAAGGGTTGAGATTGGGCCATGACCGGGAATCAGTTTCGCGTCTGCCGGAATCTTGCCGACAAGCTCGCCGATGTTTCTCACCAGACCCTCGACCGACCCACCACTTTCAAGATCCACAAACGGAAAACGACCCGCAAAGAAATCATCCCCGAGATGCACGACGTTCGACGAGCTGAAGAAGATCACGCTATCTCCATCCGTATGACCATGCGGAAAGTGAATCGCACGAATATCTTCACCGTTGAAGTGTACCGATAAAGAATCATTGAACGTGATCACTGGCAGCGCTACTTTAGGCGCCGCCGGCGTCGTGCTATTGAACACAGTCGATTTCTGCTCCGTTGCGAGGCGCTTACGGACATTGTCGTGCGCAATGATCGTCGCTTCGGGACCGAAGGCGACGTTGCCGCCGGTGTGATCTCCGTGCCAGTGAGTATTGAGAATGAAGTGCAGTTTTTTGTCGGCAATCCCTTTCAAAGCGGACCGAATCTTGTCTGCGAGTGGCGCAAATTGATCGTCAACAATCAACAGCCCATCATCGCCGACAGAGACGCCGATGTTTCCCCCCGCGCCCTGGAGCATGTAAACGTTCCCTGCAACCTTCGTCGCTTTGATCTCCACCTTCGAAAAGTCAGTCTGCGCCTGCGCCGAGACGGCAAAGAGCAGCACAACAGTTAGCAACAGAAACTTCTTCACGTGTGTTTTCTCCTACGCTTCTGGATTCTTGAGCACTGCGATGAACGGCAGGTTGCGATATCGTTCGGCAAAGTCCAAACCATAGCCAACCACAAACTCATCTGGAATCGGAAATCCGAGATAGTCAATCTTCACTTCGCGCTGGCGCCGGTCGTACTTGTCGAGCAGGGCCGCGAGTTTCACGCTCGCCGCTCCGCGCGATTGCAGGTTAGCCAGCAGGTACGAGAGCGTCAGTCCCGTATCGACGATGTCTTCAACAACGAGAATGTGCCGGCGTTCGATCGGCACGTCGAGGTCTTTCATGATGCGGACTTCGCCCGACGTTCGCATCGACGAGCCGTAGCTCGAGATCGCCATAAACTCGATGCTCACGCGCGTGTCGATCGCGCGCAGCAGGTCACTGAGAAAAAAGCACGCGCCTTTAAGAACACCGATCAGCAACGGGTTGAGACCGGCGTACTCGCGCGTGATTTGCGCGCCGAGCTCTTTGATGCGCGCTGCAATCTGTTCCTCTGAAATAAGAATTGCGAGATTTGGATTATGAAATTCCGAGTCGAATTGGGCTGATGAAGTAGCCACCTTGTTTCTCCTCTTAATGCAGGTGTTGGTAGAGCAAGAATTTGCCTGTTTGCCGCGTGGTGCGACATACTATGCAAGCTCTTCCTTCAGGTCAATGATGCAGCATGAAAAAACTGAACCGAGCGCGGTAGCGCCGGGTCAACTTTCCGCCACGCACGCAAATAGGACGATAGACCCGGCGCTACCGCGCTCGGTTCTGTGCGCTGTTGTGTTGTTAGTTCTGACTGTCCCCGCATTTGGGCAGGCGACGGCGATTCAGCCGTGCCGGCAGACGACAACACCACCGCGCGCGCGACTATTGACTGTTGACGCGAGTGTGCCCGCGGATCCGGACGTCGAAAAAATAATCGCGCCGTACAGCGAGAGAGTCAGTGAGCTCAGTAAAGTGATCGGACGACTCGACGGCGGACTTGCGAAAAAGGGTGTTGGCGCAGGCACGCTCGGAAATTTCGTCAGCGACGGAATGCGAGCGCAGGCAAAAGCGAAACTCGGAAAACCCGTAGCGCTCGCGATCATGAACAGCGGTGGCTTGCGTAAAAACGACATCGCGGCCGGTGATCTGCGCGCCAGCGACATCTTCGAGCTGTTGCCGTTTGAAAACGCACTCGTCGCACTCGATGTCACGGGCGCTCAGCTTACGAAGATACTTGCAGTCGCGACGAAAGACGCGCAATCCGGTGCGCGTATTCAGTTCAAATATAACGACCGCGATCGGCCGGAATTCATCAGCGGCAAGCTTCTTGACGAGAATGGAAACGAGCAGGAGATCGACCCGAACAAGATCTACACGATTGTCACGATCGATTACCTGGTGCGACTCAACAGTGGCGCTTACGCGATTCTTCAGGAAGCGAAGAGCAGCATGCCACTGAACATCACTTTGCGTGACGCAGTGATGAATTACGTCAAGTCGGAAACTGCCGCCGGACGAACGATTCGCGGCGCGGTTGATAACCGCTTTGTACAGGTTGGACCAGGACCCAAATCGACGGAACCGCCCCGATGATTAATCGACGAACATTTCTAACCACTTCAGCAGCTTTCGGCGTGACGCTGGCCGGCTTTCCGCGAGAGCTACTCAAGGCGAGTGCAGCCGACACGATCATCACGATCCTTCACACCAACGACACCCACTCGCAGATCGATCCACTGCCCGCGAACGATGCGAACGCAGGGAAGGGAGGCGTCGCACGCCGCGCCACAGTCGTGAAGCGAGTCAGAAAAGAGAACCCCAACACGTTGCTCATCGATGCGGGCGACGTGCTGCAGGGCACGCCTTACTTCAACTTCTACAAAGGCGAAGTCGAGTACAAAGCAATGTCTGCGATCGGTTACGACGTGGGCACGCTCGGCAATCACGAGTTTGACAATGGAGTCGAAGCGCTCGCGGCGGCGTTGAAGTTTGCGAACTTCGATATCGTGTCGGCGAACTATGACGTGAAAGGCACAGTGCTCGAACAACGTGTCAAACGCTACGTCGTGAAGACGCTCGCGGGAATTCGCGTCGGACTGTTTGGTTTAGGTGTCAGTCCGGTTGCTTTGATCACTCCAGACAATTTCAAAGGTGTGACTTACATCGATCCGGTGGTGGCAGCACGCGACGTGGTGAAGAAACTGCGTGACGAAGAGCGTTGCGCTCTCGTCGTTTGCATGTCGCATCTTGGCTATAACGCAGATGCTAAAAGCGGCGATTCGTTCCTTGCATCGCAGGTTGACGGCATCGACTTCATCGCCAGTGGTCACACACACACGTTCATGAAAGAGCCCGTCACGCAGACGCAACCATGCGGCGCGAAGACGACGATCTTCCAGGTGGGTAAGAGCGGCATCTACGTCGGGCGTGTTGACTTCACCTTCCGCGACGGAAAACTCGCTGACACTGGCGTGCGCTTGCTCGATCTGAGGAATGCTTGATGGAAGACGATTCGACCCGCGATCGCGTTCGGGCACTCGTGCGTGAGGTGTTGGCGAAAGCCGCGCCTGAAACCGCTGACGACAAACCTCAATCCCGCTTTGTAAACACAGTTGCGGAAAGCAGCACGCAGAGTGCTGTAACGCGCGATGAGTCGGCGAAGAGCGTCATCACGGAAGACGACGTGCGCGGGTTGGAAGCGGGCGCAGTTCTCAGGATTGGTGAAGATGCCCGGCTCACACCGTTGGCCCAGGATATCGTCAACGAAAGAAAGATTGGGATCGTGCGACGTGCTTCGCGACGTGGATCGAAAGCTTCGAAACTGATCGCAGTCGGCGCCGATCACGGTGGCTTCAAAATGAAGGAAGAGCTCAAAGTTTTGCTGGGTGAGCTGGGCCACAAGGTGCAGGACTTTGGCGCGTACTCGGAAGAAGCGGTTGATTATCCCGACTTCGCGCATGCGGTCGCGCGCGCGGTGGCTGATGGCAGCTCCGATCTGGGGATCGTGATCGATGGTGCGGGGGTTGGCAGTGCGATGACGGCGAACAAGGTTCCGGGTGTGCGTGCGGCGGCGTGCTACTCGGTTGAGGTCGCACGCAACTCACGCGAGCACAATGACGCGAACGTTTTGACGCTCGGCAGTAAGACGATCAACAGCAAGCAGATGCGCGACATCGTGATGACGTGGCTTTCGACCGAGCTCACCGAAGACCGACACCGCAAGCGCGTCGCGAAGATCGACGCAATTCAAAGGCAATACCAAAGATAGCCACAAAAAGGCACAAAAGCACAAAACGGAAGTTCAGAGTTCAGCCTTTAGGCTGCGTCTCGGGTTTTTGGTCCGCAAGCTAAAGCTTGAACTCTGAACTTCTTTCTTTTGCGCTTTTTGTGCTTCTTTGTGGCTGATAGAATGCTTGAGATGGCTTTCTCGAACAACGGCGATTACGAATTACTGATTGACCAGATCACGGACGCGATTGTCGCTCGTCTGAATAGCGACGGCGGCGAGCAGGCGGCGATGTGCGGGTGTACGTCCGAGTGTTTTCATCGCTGCCCGGAGCGCATGCACCGCATCGTCGACGCGGGCGCGGCGCGCATCGGCCTGGTGCTGGGCCAAGCGGGCACCGCGAGGGAATGGGCCAGTCTAATTGATCATACGTTACTGCGAGCCGATGCCACCGACGACGATATCAAGAAACTCTGCCAGGAAGCCGCGAGTTATCACTTCGCTTCCGTCTGCGTGAACCCGACGTGGGTGCGCATCGCTGCCTGCAACCTGATCGGCAGTGGCGTTCCCGTTTGCACCGTGATCGGCTTTCCACTTGGCGCGACACTCCCGGACGTCAAAGCTTACGAAGCACGCCGTACGATCTTCGACGGGGCCAGGGAAGTGGACATGGTGATCAACGTAGGCGCTCTGAAGAGCGGAGACGATTGTCTCGTCGAGCACGACATTCGTTCGGTTGCACAAGTCGCACACGAGTACGACGCGATCTGCAAAGTGATCATCGAGACCGCATTGTTAACTGACGATGAAAAAGTGCGCGCGTGTGAGGCAGCAAAACGAGCCGGCGCTGACTTTGTCAAAACTTCAACCGGTTTTTCAAAAGGCGGCGCGACAGTAGCCGATGTGGCGTTGATGCGACGCACTGTCGGATCGGAGCTCGGCGTGAAAGCTTCAGGCGGCGTGAAAGGTCTCGATGACGCGCGCAAGATGGTTGAAGCCGGCGCGACACGCATCGGCGCGAGTGTCGGCATTAAGATCGCGCAGGAAGCAGCCGGCAAGACCCCCACTCCAGCAAAGTCTTCCGCTTACTAGGACGGTGATCGATGCCGGCAAACCCGAAGCTCCTGGCAGTGATTCTCGGCGGAGGCGCCGGTAATCGTCTCTTTCCACTCACTCAACAGCGATCAAAGCCGGCCGTACCACTCGGCGGCAAATATCGTCTCATCGACATCGCGCTTTCAAACTGCATCAACTCCGATATCCTGCGCACGTTCGTGCTGACGCAGTTCAACTCCGCGTCGCTCAATCGTCACATCGCACAGACCTATCGCTTCTCGAATCTCTCGGACGGCTTCGTCGAGATACTCGCTGCTGAGCAGACGCCTGAAAGCCCGCACTGGTACCAGGGCACTGCCGACGCTGTCAGGCAAGTCTTGCCGCACATTCGCGATTGGGGCATCGACACGTTGTTGATTCTCTCCGGCGATCATCTCTATCGCATGGACTATCGACAGTTTCTCGAGCGTCACCGGCAAACGAATGCTGATGTAACTGTTTCGGTGATTCCGTGCGAGGCGCGCCCGGCGAGCGAGTTTGGTTTACTGAAGACTGACGAGAATGGACGCATCGTCGAGTTTAAGGAAAAGCCTAAAGGTGATGAGCTGCTTTCAATGCAGGTTGACACAACGCAGCTCGGTCTCGATGCGAACGAAGCACAGCGGCGTCCATATCTCGCTTCGATGGGAATCTATGTTTTCCAGTACGAGCAGTTGGAACGACTGCTCGCAGAGGATCCCACCGGCATGGATTTCGGCAAGCACATCATTCCTGCTGCGATTAAATCGCGCCACGTGCAGGCGTTCATGTTCGACGGTTACTGGGAAGACATCGGAACGATCGGCGCGTTCTATCGCGCGAACCTCGACCTGACGAGCAAGATTCCAAAGTTCAATTTGTTTGACGCTGAAGCGCCGGTGTTCACGCGGGCGCGCTACCTGCCACCGTCGAAGATCGAAGAGACGGAGATCAACGATTCGATCATCAGCGATGGTTGCATCGTCATTGGTGCGAAGTTAACGAACTCCGTCATCGGTTTGCGTAGCCGGATTTCGAAGGGGGTGCAGGTTGAGTCGTCGATCTTGATGGGTAATGATTACTACCAGACGTTTGAGGATATGCGGCTCGATATCAGTAAGAACCTGCCGCGCGTCGGGATAGGTGAGGGAACCGTCATCAAGCGCGCCATCATCGACAAGAATGCGCGCATCGGCAAGAACGCGCGGCTGCTGAATGAGAGCGGCGTGGTCGAGGTTGATGGACAAGGTGGCTCGTACTTCATCCGCGACGGCCTCATCATTGTGCCGAAGAATGCGGTGATTGCTGACGGGACGGTCATCTAGGTCGGCACAGAACCGAGCGCGGTAGCGCCGGGTCAGCTTCTCCTAACGCGATCATGACTATGTTTGACCCGGCGCTACCGCGCTCGGTTCTGTGCTAACCCCTAACGTTTTACTTTAACTAAATGTCCTTTCAATTTCCGACGCGGGACTATCATCCAGCTACAGTTGAACGAACTTCTCAAAAGCGTCGCAAGTCGGCAATTCCACAAATCAAACTCCCCAAAGACAAGAAGACTCTCGACGTCCAGCTCGAAGACAAGATCGTTCGCCTCACAAATCTGAACAAACTCTTCTGGCCGAAGCTTGGTGTCACCAAACTCGATCTGATTCAGTATTACCTCGATGTCGCGCCTGTGCTCCTCCCCCACGTCTTCGAGCGCGCGATGGTGATGAAGCGCTATCCCAACGGTGCGGCAGGTGACTTCTTCTTTATGAAGCGCGCGCCGACGCCGCGACCTGATTGGATTGAGATCTGCAACATCGAGCACGAGTCAGGGAATATCATCAACTTTCCGATGATTCAGGATGTCGCGGCGCTGATGTGGGTGATCAATCTCGGCTGTATCGATCTTAACCAGTGGTACGCGAAGTGTGACGACGTCGATCGGCCGGATTATGTGCATTTCGATCTCGATCCAGTGCCAAATGCGACGTTTGAGAAAGTGTGTGAAGCGGCGTTGTATCTCAAGCTCGGGCTTGATTCGTTGAAGATACCAAGCTACGTGAAGACTACGGGCTCGAAAGGAATTCACATCTATATTCCGATCAAGCGTGGGCCAACTCAGAAACAAGTGTGGCAGTTTGCGAAAGAGTTTGCGTATGCGGTCGCGTCGCAGGCGCCGAAGCTGTTGACCGCTGTCTACCAGATTTCGAAACGGCCGAAGGGAAGAGTGCTCGTTGACTACAATCAGAATGCGTGGGGACGCACGCTGGCCTCCGTATATTCCGTGCGGCCGAACAAGCTGCCGACCGTCTCTACACCGGTGACGTGGAAAGAGCTGGAGCGCGGGATCGCGATTGAAGACTTCCGCATTGATAATGTGCCGGCGCGTGTGCGGAAGCTCGGAGACTTATGGAAGCCTCTCAACGAAGCGAAAGGGCGATTTAAACTTGAGGCATATCTTTAAGAGTCGGCGGGCCTACAGTTAAGGTTTATGGTTACGGTTTTTACAGTTGGGCACTCGACGCGCAGTGGGGAAGAGTTCGTGCAGATACTCAAGGCGCATGGAGTTGAAGTGCTGGTTGATGTGCGAAGCTTTCCGGGGTCGCGTCGTTATCCGCAGTTCAATCGAGCCGCGTTGAGTGAGTCGTTGGCGCAGGCCGGAATCGAGTACAGGCACGAGCCACGGTTGGGCGGACGACGAGCGCCGCGTGCGGATTCGCATAACACCGCGTGGCGCAATGCGCAGTTTCGTGGTTATGCCGATCATATGGAAACGGAAGTGTTCCGAAAGGGAGTTGAAGATTTACTTGAACTAGCGCGTGATAGGCGCGTAGCGGTGATGTGTGCTGAAGCCGTGTGGTGGCGCTGTCATCGAGGTCTGCTCGCGGATTATTTGAAAGCAACCGGGCACACCGTCCTTCACCTCCTCGACGAGAAAAAGATCGAAGAACACCCCTACACCCCTGCCGCCCGGATCGTCGATAACAAATTATCCTACCGGGGATTGCTGGACTGAGAATAGAACAAGTCAGGAAGAGGGGCTTGCCCCCGCTCGTCCAATCCAAGCAGCGGCGGGGGGTAGCCCCTCTTCCTGACTTGTTCTATGTTAGGGCGCTTAATCTACTTTAACTCGCGCGGTTGCTGTGCCACACTTTTGCGCGGGCACCCTTCTTGCGGCGCTTGACGCCGGTGCGTTTCGGAATCTTCTTCGGATCGCCCGTGGCGGCCTTCGCGACATCGCCGCCTTCATCTTCTGCGATCTCGGCTAACGAGCGGCGTGTGAGAATCGAGACGGGCGCGAGCTCTGTCACTTCTTCTTCAGTCGTGTAGTAATCGCGATGCTTGATCAGCAGCCACTGTCGATTGCGCGTGCGCACGAGCACCCACGAGCCTTTTAACTTCTCGCCCTCGAGCGTGAACTTGAAATCACCTTTGCGCAGCGCTGCTTCAACATCGTCTGTCTCTTCCGGCTTGTACGTTCCGTGGTCCCACACCATCACAGTGCCGCCGCCGTACTCGCCTTCCGGTATGACGCCTTCAAACTTCGCGTAGTCGACCGGATGGTCCTCGACCTGCATCGCGAGTCGTTTCACTTTGGGATCGAGTGATGGTCCTTTCGGCACGGCCCACGACTTGAGCACGCCGTCGACTTCGAGGCGGAAATCGTAATGCAGTTGAGTGGCGCGATGCTTCTGGATCACGAACATGCGACCGGAGCGAGTGCGCTTTTTCTCCGGCCCAGGCTCGGGAGTCTTATCAAACTTCCGTTTCTTCTTGTATTCAGTTAGCGAAGCCATCACTTCAAGTAAACACTAAAGTGTTTCTTTAAGTGTAGTGGAAAGGTGAAGATTTCTCTGCGTTACGCAGAGGTTTCCATTGCGATCTCTTCTTCCGCCGCGAAGAGCTCCGTCTGGATCGGATCGAGGCCCAGCGCCTCCCTCACGCGCGTAAAACTGCGGCGATGAATCGGCAACGCGCCGAGGGCCTTCAGCAGCCGGCAGTGCTCAGGTGTTGGATAACCCTTGTGCGTCGCGAGCCCGTAGCCGGAATATACCTGGTCCAACTTGAGCATGAGCGCATCGCGCGTGGTCTTCGCGATGATCGACGCGGCAGCGATGCTCGCAGAGAGCGCATCGCCACGGATGATGCCGCGTTGAGGCGTCTGGCAGTTTGGGATCTTTCGCGCATCGACGAGGATGAAGTCAGGTGCTGAGCTCAAACCCTGCACCGCTCGCTGCATCGCGAGCAGTCCGGCGTGGTAGATGTTGATCTTGTCAATCTCCTCAACCTCTGCAATCCCTGCTGCCCAGCAAATCGCATCCTGTTTGATCTGTTGCGCGAGCTCATCTCGTTTCTCAGGGTCGAGGATCTTCTTCGAGTCGTTCAGACCGCGAAGCTTGTAGTTCTGCGGCAGTATGACAGCGCCGGCGACGACAGGTCCCGCGAGCGGCGCCATCCCGGCTTCATCGACGCCCGCCACCATTCCATAACCCTGCGACCAGAGCTCGATCTCGAATCGCAGCAGGAAGTGCAGTCGCTGGCCTTCCGAGCGATTTTCCCGGTAACGTTCGCGAATGCGTTTGGCGAGTTGATGCGCACCCTGGCGGCGGTCGACTTCCAAAGCTTCAAGTAAACCTTTAGGTACGCGCCGCTGACGCCGCACAAATATGTCGCCCAGTTCAGGGATTGATTTGTTGAGGAGGTCTTCCAGCGAGCTCATACGTAAAATACTTCTGCGGAGGATTCTTACCACAAAGCCAGCGACCGGCGAAAGCGCACCCGGTGTTTTTTTCCGATAGCTGTTATTCTTAAACCTGAAAGCATGAATCTTTCTCCCCGCACAAAACTCCGTTTGCTAGGCATACTCCCGCTGATCTTCTTCATAGCCCAGTTTGTACACTATTGGAGGAGCAACGAGCTCGGCCACCTGCTCTGGATGTGCAATGTCGGCAACCTCTTGCTTGCCATGGGACTGTTTCTCGAGAAGCCGCTGGTGATCCGGCTCTCGGCGATCTGGATGATACCGGGACTGTTGATCTGGATACTTTACGTGGTGCTCGCCTGGGGTGTGTTTTTAACTTCAACTCTCGCGCACGTCGGTGGGCTGGCTGTGGCAATGATCGCGTTGAGCCGGGTGCGCATGGATCGAGTTGCGTGGCGCTGGGCGTTCGGCTGGTATTTGATGGTCCAACTCGCGTCGCGTTTCGTAACGCCGGCCGCGTTAAACGTGAACCTCGCACACGCCGTGCAGCCCGGATGGGAGCGTACGTTCAGCTCCTATTGGAGTTTTTGGTTAGTTCTCACCATCGTCACTCTCATTGTCCTGTGGCTCTCAGGACTCTTCCTATGGAGTATCTGGCCTACAAGAACAAGTCAAAAAATAGAACCAGTCCGGAAGAGGGGCTTGCCCCCGCTCGTCCGATCCAAGTAACGGCGGGGCAAGCCCCTCTTCCTGACTGGTTCTATCCCAACTAACTTAATCTACCCGACCGAAGTATGCTGCTCGGTTTAACCAACAGCGCGGCGACGAAAGCTGCGATGCGATTCGATCAGTGAAGTAACGAGGTGGCAAAGTTCCGATGGATGACTGGGTTTGATGAGATATGCCTGCGCCCCAGACTTGATCGCCTCGGCACGATCGATCTCGTAAGCTGCGGCTGAGTAAAAGAGTATCGGCGTCGCCTTGTCAAACTCACGAATTTTTTTACAAAGCTCAAGGCCCGAGCCGTCCGGTAGCCACGAGTCGAGCAAATAAAGATCGAACTGCTGCGAACCGGCGAGAGCAACTCCGCTCATGATGGTCGAGCCGGTCACTACTTCGATACTCTTCTGCTCCAGCACGAGAGTAACAAGTTCGCGAGTGTCTTCGTGATCCTCGATGTAGAGGACACGGGGGGCGTTTATATTTTGCATAGCCTGTAACTCGCTATGAAGTAATCACTCTTGGTTGTACTCGGGATGTTCTGGGCGTTGCAAACAAACATTAAAAAGGCCGCGCCGACATATATTTCTCAAGGTCAGTCGGGAAGGATATACCGGCACGGCCCACCCTGCTTGTTGTGTGGCAACGACTTTAGGCCCTTAAGTGTTCGCTGTCAGTACGCTCGCGGACAATTTTGTCAGGGAATCCCTGAGTAAACAAAACGTTGCAACGAAGCGCTTTTAGTTCGTATTTCCACACTTTACGCTATGGAACGAAGAGCGTAGAATGCCCGCCGTACGATCTCTCGACCCCTTTACTGAATCCGAGTGGCGAATACGTGCGGATTTGGAGCCGTGTGGGATGAGTATTACCTATCATCAATCTTTTCATCCGTTGTTGTCGGAGCGGAAGGATCTGCTCACTACGGCCCTTGCCTCGAAGAATGCGCTGCTAAAAGAGCTGCTCAGTCTGCCCCTTATTGCGAATGAGCTTTTTCAGGAACTACGAGTGGTCTCGCTCAGCGTGAACCAGGTTCTGTACGAACAAGGCGACAAAGTCGACTTTTTGTACTTCCCGCTCGATTCCGTGGCTTCCAGTCTGGCAATTATGGAAGACGGGACTACCATCGAAACCGCGATGGTTGGCTGTGAGAGTGTCGTCGGTATGTCTACGATCCTCGGTAGTGGGCTATCACGGCAGTGGGTCTGGGTTACAGTGGCCGGTAATGCCGTCCAGCTCGACTCGAAGGTTTTGGATAGATTGCTGGTCCAAAATGAAGCTGCACTGAAAGCCCTGCTCAAGTGCTACCGGCTATTGATCACGCAAGTCTCGCAGCGGTGTGTGTGCAATACAAGGCACACGATCATGGAACGACTTTGCTGCTGGCTGCTCATGATTCATGATCGTGTCGGTGGAAATGAGCTGAGCCTCACGCAGGAGATGATTGCTTCAAGAGTTGGCGCCCGGCGTGCTGGGATTACAGTTGCGGCGGGTATGCTGCAAACAATAAAAGCGATTGAATACCGGCGTGGGCAGCTACACATCGTCGATCGAGACGTGCTGGAGCGCACTGTTTGTGAGTGCTACAACGTCATCAAGAGTGAGTGGAGATTTCTCCCCCGCCGGAATTTCTAGGTCTATTCGACCCTTTCGCTGTACAGAAACAAACGAGGGCTCTGGAATTCCCGACTCAATCTCCATGTTTTCCGGCACCGGATGCCTCTCTTCCTCGCCTGAAACCTCACGCGACAATATGTTCAGCAAAGGTGGGATATCACGCCCTGAATGTCCTGTAGCACACTCATTGGATAACTGGACAGTCCTCTCACGGAAAAGGGTAAAGAACCTTGCTTTTTCTGTCTCTGGAGGAGGAAGCGGGTGCGGAAACGCACATTGCCACCCATTCGCAGATCCACTATAATTTTGGCGTTGAATACCCCTTTCCTCCTGTGGGTATAGTTGGCGCGGCGGACGGCAAAAACCGCCGCGCTTTTTTATGTGTTGCGATAGCGGGTGGGTGAGTGATTAGAGTCCCAGGATTGCACTCGCCGCCTCTACCTCAGCGGGTTTCAACAGTCCAGTCCAAACGGCGTCTGCTTTACCATCGCTGGAAATTACCACTGTTGTGGGCGTGGTGCTGAGCTTGTATTTCTGTCTTACTTCCTCAGGTATGAGAGCCACACTAAAGGCCTTCGAGCCGTTGGGACAGCCCATAGCGTTCAAGTATGCGGCCAGCTTTGATCTGTCTTCGGAGCTCATCGCTACTGCCACTACTTGAAAATCTTTAGCGGGCGCGACGTCGATGAGCTTTTTCCAGTAACTGAACTGCTCACGACAGTACGGACAGTCGGGTGAAAGAAACATTAAAACTCGTCTTGGACCACCGCTCGCAAAATCTATCGCTACGCTTTCACCATTAAGGCCTGAGGCAGAGAATGGCTCTAATTTGTCACCGGGTTTGAGCTGGTGTGGTTCGAACTTCTTCAACAGGCTGCGGAGCTGTAAATTCTGTCTCAACAGCAGACCGTTTGATACAGCCAGAATGATCACCATAGCCCACAGGGCCACCGAGTAGTATTTTGACTGAGTGCTGGCGGAGCTCATGATTTCGTCGCACGTTTCTTGGGCAAACTTTCTTTGGCTTTGGCAGCGGCCAGGATTCCCTTTGCAGCGCCAAAACCCGCCACCGTCCTTAATTCAATGCGTTGAATCTTCTCGACAAAATTCAACGCTCCCAGCTCATCCCACTGCACCAAAGCTTCAAAGCTCGGCATTGTGTTCCACGCAATTTCCATTAAGGCCCTTGGAGGTGGTCCAGTCTGAGGTTTATCAAACTGAAGAGCATTAAGTACTTTTACTGACTCCTCAGCAACATCAGGAATCATTGCGTGATCCACCCGAACGACGAGTCTAAGACTCCTTAGAAGGGCTATCGCTTTTTCAGGCGTGTTATCCGAACCTCTGATCAGCTTCAAGCTCTCAATCAGCGACTCTTTAGCTTTCCACAAATCTTTCAGGTTAAAGAACAGCAACGCCAATCTCTGCAAGCCTTCGGCACGTGCCAGGGGCGACTCGATTTTTGACGCGATCGTAAGGCCCAACTTAGCATCCTTATTCTCAACTGCACCTTTGACCAACTCGCCCAGGAATTGTTGTCGCCAAACCTTGCTGTTATCGTCAGTGGACACTGACATCGCGAGATCAAATGCGAGTTGCGGTTTTTTCTCAGTAAGTGCGATTTGGGCAGCTTGTATGAGTAGATCATTTTTGAGAGACGGACTAGTGGCTGAATCAGCCTCTGTGATCATCTGGCTCAACCTGTCCTCACTCTGCCTGATCCGCTCTGCGATCGCTGAGCGTTCGACCGTATCGTTCGGCAAACGCGCCCTCACAGTTGCAAGCTGCGCCGCCGCCTGTGGGTATATTTGAGGGAGAAGTTTTTGTATTAGCGGGACTGTTACCCGCAACAGGTCAAACGCGGTCGCTAGTTCTCCTGGGTCGGACCATTGGTAGCTCTCAGCCGTGGCTGCAACTATGACCGACAGGAAACGTCGCTTTATGTCTTCTCGCTCGTTCCGCCATACATACGGATCAACCAGCCAGGACAGCATTTCGATCGACAGAGTTTCCGGTCGTCGTTCCTGGACGGACAAGATGTCCGAAAGGAGTTGCGGTACTAGTGTCGGCTGTTGCCGTCGGAGCTCACTCAGAAAATAAGTGATTGTTAGTGTGGGTGGATCACCATCACGAAGAGCCCGGGTGAGTGTCTGAACCGCGAGTGCTGCTTGACCTTTCGTGCGTAACATTGAAAGGGCAACATCATAAAGGTTTCCGGGTGTGACCTTCTCATTGGTATCGGCGCCGGCTCTATACCGCGCAGCCAAATCAGGTGCGTGCAATTCGAGCAAAGCCAGTAAGTCTTCGCGAAACAGACCTGCGTATAGCGGCACGAGGTCAGCCCGGTGCTCATCCAAATCCTTTAATGCGCTCAGCGTGGTTGCGCGTGCTCGTTCCGGTGAATGTTCGGTTAACTCAGACCACTGGAACGTCGCAAGCCGAAGCTGAAGAAACACCCTTACTGTGGCGTCATCGATTGTTTTGATCTCTGCCGGCAGACTCGCTACGAGCTCGAGTGCTCTTTGTTTCGCAAATGGCATTTGCTCCTGAGCATCTTGAGCGAGGCAGAATTGACTGCTCGTTAACAGAAGCAAAACTCCGCACCAATACTTCACCATGATAATCAACCTGACTGACGTGCGGTTCATTGAATAAGCAGTTCCTCAGCCACATCACATTTCTTTTCGTATTCCTTGCCGCCGGATTTCCATTTACAACCCTCTCCGTCCCTGGCCGAGCATTCCGGGCCGGTGCAAGATACTTGCCCTGTTGCGCATAGCGCAGTGCAGGTAGCTGCATAAACTGTTACCGGCGTAATCAGGACCACCAGACTGGCTACGAATAGTGCTGCTGAAATCGAGCCGGTAGAAATGATCGCGGCTTTCTTCATAGCAACTCCAGTTCTCCCTTACAGCTAAGTTCGATAATCAAACTTTTGTTCTGGTCATACGAGCTACAGCCCTCGCCGTCCTTCGCAGTACAGGTATGGCCGTAGCAGGTAACTTGACCATTTCCGCACTTGGCTGAGCAGGAGTCAGCGAACACAGGCCTGATCAGCACCGACAGTGTGCTCAGCGACAAAGCAACGCTCAGAGTGAGACCAAGAACAAGACCGATTCTTTTCATAGAAACGCCTTCTTTCTTTAATCCGCGTAGGGACCACGTTAACTTGCGGGAGCAAGGACTCTAGTTGGGAGGTTAATGACTAATGAAATGGGAGGTAGCTCGGGCTAGCTTGGGAGGTATGCCGAGCGTTCGAAGTGTCTTATACGCTGGTCTAGCGATTCCAGCAATAGGTAAATACCTGACCCAGCGGTTGGTAAGCAGCCTCGGACGAGCGCTCCTTTCGCGCAAAGCCACTTAGTCTTAGACTCTCACTGATGAAACGCAGCACGCTCCCGACGATTGGTCTGTGTTTAATAGTCGCCATTATCTACTTTGTTGGCGCGGAGCTGGGGCTTTCGCTGGCCTCACTTCATGAAAATGTCACGCCTGTTTGGCCGCCAACGGGCATTGCCATCGCTTTAGTGCTGGTCTTTGGGCCGCGCGTTCTGCCTGGTGTTTTTCTCGGCGCACTGGCAGCAAACTTACCGACAAGCCTGCCCATCCCTTTTGCGTTTGGCATCGCCACGGGAAACACGCTGGAGGCGCTGGCTGCGTGGTTTCTTTTGCGCAGATCGAAACGCTGGCGCAACTCGTTCGACACCGTCGGTGAAGTGCTCACGTTTGTTGTTTACGCCGCCGTGCTCGCGACGCTCGTTAGCGCGACGATGGGGAGTCTCAGCGTTTGTTTCGGTGATCCTACACAGTGGAACGGATTTACTTCGCTCTGGCTGACGTGGTGGATGGGCGACGGCTTCGGTGCGCTCATCTTCGCGCCGCTTACGCTTTCGTGGAGCACTTCGCGTCGCATCCCTCGTGAGGACGTGCCCGAAATCGCGAGCTTGTTTGTGCTGTTGTTGATCGTCTCATTGATTGTTTTCGCTGGATGGTTTCCCGGCCCAGTCAAAACATACCCGCTTGCTTACCTCTGTTTGCCGTGTTTGCTGTGGGCCGCACTGCGGTTCGATCAGCGCATCGTGACGAGCGCGATCGTGCTGATAACCGTGGTCGCGATATGGGGCGCACGGAACGGCTATGGTCCGTTCATACAACCAACCCCCAACGTGACGTTATTACTATTGATCTCGTTCGTCGGCACCAGCTCGTTGATGACGCTCCTCGTTGCCGCAGTGACTTCAGAACGACGGCGACTCGGATCGGAGCTCGAGCTTCATCGTCGTCGCGTGGAAGACATCGTCCAGCATGTGCCCGGTATCGTGTGGGAAGCCTGGGGAAAGCCGGATGATGGAAATCAAAAAGTCGACTTTGTGAGCAGTCATATCGAAAAGATGCTCTGCTACACCGCCGCAGAATGGTTATCGACGCCAAACTTCTGGCGGTCCGTTGTTCATCCCGACGATACGGAACGTGTGATTGCCGAAGCGGCGGCGATATTTGCATCCGGCAAAGGTGGCACGAGCCGCTTTCGCATGATGCACAAAGACGGACGCGAGGTGTGGGTGGAGGCGCAGTCGATCGTTGTCTGTGACGAGAATGGGCCAATCGGTATGCGCGGAGTCACGCTGGACATCACCGCCGCAGTCAAGGCCGAGATTGAGCGTGCCGAGCTGCTGGAGCGCGAGAGTCACGCGCGGCAAGAGGCTGAAGAAGCGAGCCGGTTGAAGGAAGAGTTTCTGGCGACTGTGTCTCACGAGCTGCGAACGCCGCTGAATGCAGTCGTCGGCTGGTCGCGATTGCTTCGTTCCGGTCAGCTCGATGCTGATGGCACTGCGCACGCCGTCGAGGTAATCGAACGCAATGCCGCAGCACAACGGCAGATCATCGAAGACCTGCTCGACGTGTCGCGCATCATTACCGGTAAGCTCCGCATCAACACGCAACCCGTCGACCTGTTGCTGATCATCCACGCCGCGATCGATGCGGTGCGACCGGCTGCGGAAGCGAAAGAGATCCGGATCTCGACGCACATCGAGGCGCCCGACTCGATCGTACGCGCTGACAGCGAGCGACTACAGCAGGTGCTCTGGAACTTGCTGGCAAATGCGGTGAAGTTTACGCCGGCCGGGGGAACAGTTGACCTGTACCTGGAGCAACATGGACCCTTCGCGGAGATCAGAATCGAAGATAATGGTCCAGGTGTGCCGGCGGAGTTCCTGCCAAGGATATTCGAGAGGTTCAGTCAGGCGGATGGTTCAAGCACACGCAAGCATGGCGGACTCGGTTTGGGGCTCGCAATCGTGAGACACCTTGTCGAGCTTCACGGTGGAACTGTTTCGGCTGCCAATCGCGAAGGAGGTGGCGCGGTTCTGACCGTATGCCTGCCGATCGTAGCATCGCCGGAAGTGATGGCACGCAGCAGATAGAACAAGTCAGGAAGAGGGGCTTGCCCCCGCTCGTCCAATCCAGGCAACGGCGGGGGCAAGCCCCTCTTCCTGACTTGTTCTATATCTGAGTTGTTCCTGATTCAGTAAGTCTGTTTCTTCAGGACCGGTGGATTAGAAGGATCCGCATTGTCCGAAACCGCAGCGCCGCCCGATGGATTGAAGATGTAGCTGTCGCGTGCCCGAACCGCGAGGTTTGGCTGGCGCGCGCGCACTCTAATCTGGCGTCGCTGGCCCGGCTGAGGTGGACGTTTCGGGTAGTAGCCAATGCTGTACTGCCGTCTCAGCTCTTCCGCAACATTCGCAAACGCATACGACATGTTTTGCAGTGAGTCAGCATGGTACTCGCGACCACCAGTGCTGTTTGCGAGCTCCAGCAGATACTCGTTACCGATCTCGTAATCACCTCTGGCCGTGCCGCGTCGTGACGGGTACCCACCACCGCCGCCACCTCTACGTCCGCTACGGCTACCGCCGCCAAAAATACCACCGAGAATCTGATCCCAGACGTCTATACGTCCGACCGGAAAATTGCCGGCGTTCATGTCCTCCGACGTGTCGAACTGGACCGGATAGATCAGTGCATCCAGCTCCTGCGCGTCCATCAAGTTACTGTCATAGCTCGCTCGACGACTAGTCGTATCGACACCGTCAGTGAAGAGCACGATGGCCTTCCTGCCCTGGACGCGACTTAGTTGCTGATTGATGACCATATCAACCGCGTCGTAGAGGCGCGTACCATCATCAGTCCTGGCGCGCTCAATTGCCCGTTCGAGTTTGCGTCTATCGGTAGTGAACTCGCTGAGTATCTTGATGTCGTCGTTGAATGACACGACCATTACTCTATCGTCGCTGCGAAGCTGGTTCACGAAACTGATAGCTGCGTTCTGGATTTCTTCGAGCCGGAATTGAGTGGACGGGCTCGTGTCGAGCATCAGCACGACCGAGAAAGGTTTGTCCACTGATTGGAAGAACGCGACATCCTGTTCGACTCCGTCTTCCCAAACGCGAAACTCTTCCTTCTGAAGATTCGGGACGTAGCGGCCGTCGCGATCCATCACGCTCACGGGAAGCGTGATGAGCGTCGTGTTGACCTTAATAATGTCGCCTGCATCAACTTCTTCCGGTCCGGCCGGTGTCGGATCTGTTTGCGGCTGGGGTTGACGATTGTTTGGATAGTTTGCACCACCGAGCACGGGTGGTTTGGTCGGTGCGGGCGCGGGCGGCGTTGTTTCCTGAGTGCTGGGTGAATTACCAACGCGTCGCGGGCGTCCCTGTCCAAAGCCGGTAGCAGTCGCTATCGTAAGCAGGGAGAGGAGCGATAGGAAAACGAAAAACTTTTTCATAATAGGGCTCCAGCTAGTGTTCGGGCGCACCGAATCCACTTTGATGCGGTCGGGTAGCATAGGATGCTCGCGGTTTTAAGTGATCAAAAAGGGAGAGAAAACCGTGGAATACCGAAAGAAGAATAGCGTGTTGATGCTCGGCAGGGCAAGGTGAAACCGGTCGAGGCGGCCCGTGTCGAACGTAAGTCTCACCGGATGACAGGATTTTCATGATTACGGGATTGATTATGCCAATCCTCTTAATCCGGTAAGCCTGTCAAAAATACTAGTACACGTTACTCTTCGGATGTGTTATTGGCGGCCGTCGACAGCGCGTTCCAAATAAACGGCAGAGTCGCCCAGGCCTGTCCGCGGTGCTGGGGCCTGAAGCCGAAAAGAACGATGCGACCCTTCCCCACACTCACTTCCGCAAGCGCGATCTGCCCGCTCAGCTTGTCCTCGCCGAGCAGCCACCCACTCAGCAACACGTTGTCCTTCGCATAGCGCGCGATCACGCGGACGTTCGCGTCGGCCGCGGCTGTGTATGCCGAGCTGTTGATGAAGTAAGCGGGCACGCTCGACGGCAACGTCGATGCGATCGGGTATTTGTTGTCGACATCAAGCGCAACGATCGATCCAGGGCAGTAAAACTCCGACGACCTAACGCCTTCAAGCGTGTTCTTCAGCGGCAGCTTGAACTCCTTGATCGCCATGTCGCAGGCGTTGTCAAAACAGATCAGCATCCCGCCATTGTTGACGAACTCTTTCAGGTTCTTCACGCCGGCTTCAGTGATGCCGCCCGTGTACTCCGCCGGCAAGGTTCCCGCGGCATTGCCATTGACGATCTGTGTGGCTGCCTGGGACGTAAAGATCAGCGCATCAAACTTCGAGCTCAGCGCGCCCTGTCGCATGTCCGCGTCACGAACGGAAGTGTATGGAACATTGAAGGTGTCGAATATGTAGCGCGTCCAACCCTCGTCCATGTTGCTGGTCCAGCCTTTATAGATCCCGACACGAACCGGCTGCTTCAAAGGGTTTTTGATCGGCGACTCGTCTCCCTTTTTCAACGCGAGTGCGAGATCTGCTCTGACTTCGTTCGAGTCTTTGAGAAGGGTCAACTTGCGCTCGCCGGCAGGTTCTTTGATCGCCATGACAACAGGCGCTTCGACGCCCATTTGCAACGGCAGCGTCCAGCCGGCGACGTCGTACGGACGTTCAGCCTCGCCCTGCCCGGTCAGCCTGTTTGGATAGATTTGCGGCTCGAAGAGTGCCAGCACATTGGTGCGTTGTGGCTGGGCCAGAAAGATGATGTAACTGCCAAGCGGCACCTCCCCCATCTGCGAAGAGGTCAGACTAGCGAGTCTTCTGTACGATCCGAGCTTTTCGGCGACCGGATTTGTTCTACGTAAGATTGGTGTCGCTAAAATCATATGTAGCTCTCGATCGAGACGAAAAACTTCCACGCCTTGATCCACGAGACTGCCGATCAGCTTCGCGACAGCTTCATCGCGACCTTGTCCCGCCGGAACTAAATATGCTTGTGGGTCAACCTTGTTACCTTCAATATTCGCTCGACCGAGCTCGTAGAAGTTGCGAAGATACTCGACGCGAAACTTTGCGGCCATCTCGAGAATTGAACGCGCCGAGATCATCTCCATCGCCATGATGTCGCGTGGGCGCCATTGTCCCGCGGGCCAGGGGTCGGGAAAGTTCGTGGTTGATTCAGTAGCGTTACGCATGCCGCGCGTGCTGGATCTCGCGAGCTGCTCAGTTGTGACTATCGCGGGCGACATCAGTCGAGCACTCGCCGCCTCGGAAAGAATTCCGATCGAGTTGTGAAAATATGGAGCGGTGCGAAAGCCGCCGTGCCACCACGTGTCGTAAAGTGCGTTCGTGAGCACGCCTTTGAATCCTGCGGCTTGCAGATCTGCGGCGACCTTATGACCGATGAGCCCGACTTGTCTGAGTAACAACGGCGAGATATTCGGGTTCGGCGGATCGTAAAAAGGCGGAATGAAGAAGCGCGAGCCATTCGAGCCTTGCTGGTGAACGTCGTAAACGATTTGTGGAAACCAGTCGTGCCACAGCAGGCGCGTGATTAGTTGTGTCTCTTTCAGATTGAGCATGAACCAGTCGCGATTGTCGTCGTGACCAGCGTAATGATGGTAAAGCTCGGGTGGCTCTTTTCCTTCGTACGGTGTGTTGAGCGTTTTGCGATACCAGTTCGCGACGATATCGATGCCGTCCGGATTTGGTGACGGAATCAGCAGCAGGATTGTGTTTTGCAGAACCTCGCGTGTGTTTGCGTCCTGCGCGGTTGCGAACTCGTAGGCAAGCTGCATCGACATCTGCGACGCGACGATTTCCGTCGAGTGAATCGAACAGGAGATTGCTACAACGACCTTACCGTTGGCGAGTAGACGCTCGTGCTGAAGATTCTGAGTGATCTTGCGTGGATCCGCGAGCTGCTGCTGGATCTCTTTGTATTTTGGGAGAGCCAGTATATTCTCACGCGCGCTAATGAAAGCCACGATCAGCGGTCGCTTCAAAGTCGATTGGCCCAGCGTCTGCACGAGGACGCGATCAGAGGCGCGGTCGAGTCGTTCGAAGTAGTCTGTGATCTGCGACCAGCCGGCGATGGTGCGCTCGTCGCCCGGGGTGAAGCCGAGAACGGATTTTGGTGAAGGGATGGTTGCGGTCTGGGCGGCGCTGGTGATGGACAGGAATAGTATTAAGAAAAAGATTGATGAGAGGCGTCGAGTCATTTTGAGCGTCCTTTGTTGAGAAAGACGTATAACAGGATTTACAAGATTCACAAGATGGAAGAAAGCCCGGCAATCGTGGAGTCTAGCACAAACGGGCGGCGCAGTTTTATGCGTCGCTTGCATTACTGGTGGTCGCTATTTTGCGCGGGTGCGCTGCTCGCGATTTGCGGGCCGCCGATATTGTTGTACGCGTGGCTGGTGAACAAGCACGACCTGGTTTATCCGTGGGCGCTCTTTGGCGCGCGTAACTGGCTGCGACTGAGTGGCGTTCGCGTGAGAGTGAAAGGACTTGAATTACTGGATCCCAAACAGGCTTACGTCTTCGTCTCGAATCATCGTTCATACCTCGACACCGCGGCGATGTTTGTCTACACGGGCAGGCGCATCGGTCTGCTTGCGAAGAAGGAATTGTTGAAAGTGCCTGTGTTGGGTGTGGGCATGGGGTTCGTGAATGTGATGGCTATCGATCGCAGTAATCGTGAGAGTGCGATTCGTACTACGGAAGCTGCCGCGCAACGTATTAAGTCAGGTGTCTCGTTTGCGGTTTTCGTCGAAGGAACGCGCGCGCAGCCCGGTGAGTTGCTGCCGTTTAAGAAGGGCGCGTTTTACATGGCCAGACAAGCGGGCGTGCCGGTTGTGCCGGTGGCGATCAAAAACTCGGATGTGTTGATGGGCAAGGGAACTGGTGAGGCGCGCGCCGGGACGATCGAAATGGTGTTTATGAAACCGATCGATACCACCGGTCTAACGACGGATGATGATATCGATCGGTTAATAGCGCAGGCTCACGCCTTGATCGCGAAAGAGCTTACTGTTTGAAATCGTAAGTCAGTGTGCCTGTGACTCTGACGGTGATCCCGCCCTGGGTCACTGGAGCAAATGTCGCCTCACGCGCTGCGGCCTCCGCGGCTTCACGCAGTGCCGCTGGACCATTCTGAGCTTGTGCTGAAACTACCTTTCCATTCTCGTCAACAATCACCTTTACAATGATGCGACCGGAAAGCTTTAGTCGCTTAGCCTCTTCCGATAGTACAGCCTGAGGTTTCGATACTGCCTTAGTATCAAGCGCGCCGCCGTCGACCGGCTTCGTAATACCGGTGTTTGAATTTCCCGGTGTTTCGTTCTCGCCGATCTCTGTGACTTTGAGTGTGGCGCTCGTCGGCGTGAAGTCCATGTAACGAACCTTCATGCGGATGTGCAGCGCACTGCCGTTGTCGAACACCAATTCTTCATCAGCGTACGAGTAAGTCGGGAACCAGTAACGCCCATCGATGTGCTCGCGATAAGTCTCGACCGTTGGAAACTTATTGTTCTTTGTTTCGGGAACACCCTTGCCCTTTGTCTTTACGATTTGCAGATCCTGATCGTCGACCCAGACGCGACCCTTGAACAGCCGCTCTTTAGGCTTCTTCGGATCGGGCATGACCTTTGGTTCCACATCGAAGATGTAAAGGTTGAGCTCGTCGATCTTTTCTTTGCCGGCGTAACGAATGTTGTACTTGCCTGCCTTCGAAGGCTCGAGCGCGAAGGGTTCTACGCCGCCGAGATCTTCAATGTCTTCGCTGGTCACTTCAGGCATCGACGACATCGGGAAGAAACTGATCTTCTCATAGCGGTTTCCCTGATCGTCAAAAGTGAACGTTGAGACGCGATGGTACTCGCCGGTGACCTGGCCGCCCATGCCAATTTTTTGCATCAGGGCGTCGCGCTTGAATGAGTAGCTATTGAGAGCTCTGCGAAACTCAGCTTCCTTCGCGGTGAAGGCTTGAATGATGCGATCCACCTCGGCCGGAGCCATCGAGCCATTCTCGCTGGTCTGGGCCATAACACTGAAAGCGCTGAGGACCAACAGGGCCAGAGAGGCAATGAGCGGAAGAATCTTGATACGTTCTCTCATCATTTTTGAATATATAAAAGGTCGTGGGCCTGATCTGACCCGTAGTTACCGCGCTATGGTGCGAAACCTGACCTGTCCTCAGATGCGTGAAAGAAAGAATCCTGTTGCCAGCCCGGGAAGGGGCGAAAAGCCCGGCAGATCCAGAACGCCATTTTCCTGTTGCAAAAAATCTTGCATCTAGTGTAAGGTTCCCCTACTAGAATAAGTTACGACTTAACTAGCGTCGCGTTGTTCACTGAAAAAGAGCCCGGTTGACCTCGAAATTAGCGGGTTCGCTAGTTTGAAATTAAAGGTTTCTCAAGGTCCTCATGTCGGCAACAGGCACTCGTCCAAAAACCGTGAAGCTTTACGGCGCGGGAGCGCAGACGTGACGCCGAGCGGCGGCGTTGCTTACACGGCGCGGACGATAAACCAGGCTTTGGGAGGAGCTTGGTTTTACGTGGTCTGAGGTCGATGATGTGCGCGGTGATCGGTGACCCCTTCTGGGCGGGGTTGCTTAATTAAATCACCGCGCACACCCCAGCTTTCAGCCTTCAAAACAACAACTTACAAATCCCCGGAAACTCATGCAGTGAGTTTAGAGTTCAAGCTTTAGCTTGCTGCCCGCAAAAAACCACAGCCTAAAAACTGAACTCTGAACTTATATCAGAATTGGCCGATCTTATCCCTCAACGAAGTCGACTTGAACCTTGTGAGGAATGATACCTTTTTTGTGACCCTCGTCGAGTAAAAGCCGAACCGCTTCCCTACCACGCTCTGTGTAGTCCAGGGTCAACTCGTTCACCCACATCGCCACGAACCGATCGGCCAGCCCGGGATCCATGTCCCTGGCGAACTGCATCGCGTACTGGAGCGCGTCGTCGCGGTGCGTCAGGGAGTAATTGATACTCTCCCGGAGCAGCTTCGAGACCTCCTTGATTCGCTCGTCGCCGAGCTCGCGGCGAATCGCATTTCCGCCCATCGGCAGCGGCAGCCCGTGCTGCTCGTGCCACCACTCGCCCAGGTCGAGCACCTTGTGCAGTCCCTTCGACTGATAAAAAAGTTGACCTTCGTGAATTAGTAGACCGGCGTCACACGTCCCGTCCAGCACGGCGTCGATGATTTTGTCGAACGGAACAACTTCATACTGGAAGTCGGAATTAAAGATTCTCAGCGCCAGAAACGCGCTCGTCAGTTTTCCCGGTATCGCGATCTTTAAGTTCGGAATATCGGCCCTGGTGACCGGCTCACGTGAGACGACGATCGGACCGTAATTGTCACCGATCGACGCGCCGTGTGGCAGCAGTGCATATTTTTCGTGAATGTATGCGTAAGCGTGAAAGCTGATCGCGGTGACATCGTACGTGCCTCGCATCGCTTCCTCATTCAGCGTCTGAATGTCTTTGAGCAAATGTTCGAAATGGAGATCGCCGGTGTCGAGTTTGTGCGTCGCCAGTCCGTAGAACATGAATGCGTCGTCAGAATCTGGTGAATGTGCAAGTGTAATTTTGTCTGGCATATTGCTGTGTTAGACCATGCTGACGCTGGGTCGTTCGATGCGGTTGTAGACGGTGTCACGTTCGATTGCTTCGAAGCCAGCGTCTTCAATCAACCCGATGAGCTCGGTCTTATTCATCTTCACTTCGTTGTTTGCTTCTACTGAATAGCTCGTGGTCAACTCACCGCCTTCGGTGATCGTGCCGTCGATGTCGTTGGCGCCGTAATGCAGCGCGACCTGCGCGAGACGTTTGCCGAGCATCACCCAGTACGCTTTGATGTGATCGAAGTTGTCGAGCATCAGACGCGAGACAGCCATCGTCTTCAGTGAATCGACGCCGGATGGACCAGGCAGATGCGCCAGTTGCGTGTCAGGCGGATAAAACGCGAGTGGAATGAAGCACTGAAAACCCTGCGACTTGTCCTGTTGCTCGCGCAGCTGCACCAGGTGATCGACGCGATCTTCGATCGACTCGATGTGCCCGTAAAGCATCGTGGCATTCGTTTTCAGTCCCGCGGCGTGAAGTTTTCCCTGGAGCTCGAGCCAGCGCTCCGCGTCGCACTTGTGAGCGCAGATCATCGATCGCGTCGGCTCGCGAAAGATCTCCGCGCCGCCACCGGGACACGAATCCAGACCTGCTTCGATCAGCTTCTGAATGACGTCTTCGTCTGACATCTTGTAGAAGTGTGCGAAGTGGTCAAACTCCACCATCGTGAATGCTTTCAGGTGTAACTGCGGGTACTGCCGCTTCAACGACGAAAGTAGATCCGTAAAGTAACTGAACGGAAGTTTTGTATTCAGACCGCCGGTGATGTGCAGCTCGGTTGCGCCTTCGGCGACTGCCTGGGCCGCGACTTTCAAACTGTCGTCGATGTTGTGTGTGTAAGCGTCCGGCTGCCGCGGAGTGCGGAAGAAGCCGCAGAATTTGCAGTCGGCGTAACAGATGTTTGTCGGATTGAGATGGCGATTAACGTTGAAGAAGGTCGTGCGGCCGTGTCGACGTCGTCGCACGGTGTCGGCGAGTTTGCCGAGTGCGGGAAGATCGTCGGTGGAGTAGAGTGCGACGCCGTGTTCGAACGAGAGTCGTTCGCCGTTCGTGACTAATTTCTCAATCTGGTTCAGTTTCTCGTCGTGTGAAAAAGACATCTCAGTTACTCATTATCTGTTAAGGAAAACAGCACTTCCGAACGTTGCGAGCAGGATCACGCTGACAAATGCGTTAGTCGTAAAGAACGCGGCATTCAGACGGCTGAGATCGCCGGCGCGCACCAGCCGGTGCTGATAGATAAGTAATGCGCCGGTGGCAATGACGCCTGCGAATGCGATTGGTCCAAGGCCGGTGATTACAAACAGCCAGAACAACGAGAGAAATGCCGCCGCGTGTAGGGCGCGCGCGATCCAGAGCGCACGACTGATTCCGAAACGTGCCGGAATCGATCTCAATCCCTCACGACGATCGAATTCGTAGTCCTGGCAGGCATATAAAACGTCAAAGCCCGCGGTCCATAACAAGACCACGAGCGACAACAGCAAAGGTACAGGGCTTCCGATCTCACCACGCACCGCGATCCACGCGCCTGTTGGTGCAATCGAAAGAGACGCGCCGAGTACGAGATGAGAGAATTGAGTCCAACGCTTAGTGAAAGAGTAAAGCAGCACGCAGCACAGCGCTACGGGTGCAAGAATCAAAGTCAGGCGATTCAACATCGCCGCCGCGAGCCCAAACAAAGCCGCTGACGCGATCGTGAACGCCCAGACAAATCCGACTGACAAGAGGCCGGCCGGTATAGCTCGCGAGGCCGTGCGCGGGTTTCCCGCGTCGAAGTTTCGATCGGCGATCCGGTTAAAAGCCATCGCCGCGGAACGCGCGCCGACCATCGCCAACACTATCCAGAGAATCTGCCGCGCGGAAGGGAGTCCACTTGCGGCAAGCACCGCGCCCAGAAATGCAAACGGCAACGCAAACAGCGTGTGCTCAATCTTGATCATTTCGAGGGTAAGGCGGGTGTTTTTGATTACGGTCGACACGGTTTCTCAGATATTGCCACAAAGAGTCACAAAAAGCACAAAAGCAATCATTCTGATAACGATGTAGAACGTCTGCCTGTTTCTGCTTATGTGTCTTTTATGCCTTTTTGTGGCATGCTGAACCGCGATGGATCTGAACGAACTGGCGAAGCTTTTGGCGGCCTACAAGAGCGGCGAGCTCGAAACCAGCGAAGCAGTCGACCGTATCAAGAACCTTCACTTCGAGGACATCGGTTTCGCGCGCGTTGACCACTCGCGCGCGTCACGACAGGGCTTTCCGGAAGTCGTTTTTGGCGGCGGCAAGACGCGCGTCCAGATCGTCGGCATCGTCGATCGACTCGTCCAGCGTTCGCCCAACATCCTTGTCACACGCACCGATGAGGGCACGTTCGGCGAGATTCGCAACGTCGTCACAGACGCCGAATGGCACGAAGCAGCTCGACTCGTACGCATCCGTCGCGACAAGACAAATCACGGTGTCGGCTCGATTACAGTCGTAACAGCCGGCACGAGCGACATTCCCGTCGCTGAAGAAGCAGCGCTTACCGCCGAGACGATGGGTAACGCTGTAGATCGCATCTGGGACGCTGGTGTCGCCGGAATTCATCGCGTACTCGCCGAGCGCAGCCTCTTGCAGCGCTCGCGCGTCGTCATTGTCGCAGCGGGAATGGAGGGCGCGTTGCCGTCAGTCGTCGGCGGTCTCGTCGGCGTTCCAGTAGTGGCGGTGCCAACCAGCATCGGGTATGGCGCATCTTTTGGAGGGGTCGCGGCGTTGCTTGGTATGTTGAACTCCTGCGCGTCGAATGTGACCGTGGTGAATATCGACAACGGTTTCGGCGCAGGATTTGTCGCGAGCCTTATCAATCGTCGCTGGACGGTGCCTGTTGAATAGACCAGCAGTTGCTTATTCTCGCCGCTTAATCTTCGTTCTGATCGCAGTCTCGCTGGTTTCGAGCGGCTGCATCTCCGCGCGTCGCACTCCCAATCTCGAACACATCTTCGCAACCGCACGCGTGCGGACCGGAAAGAGCCCGGTGATCGTGATTCCCGGAATTCTCGGAACGGAGCTGATGAATTCGAAGACGGGCGAAACAGTTTGGCCGTCTGCGTTTCGCACGTCGCAGGAAGGATTGCCGATCAGTCCAGACCTTGCGGCGAATCGTGACGATCTCGTTCCGGGTAAGATCATCGAGACGGTGAAACTCGCGCGCCTGCTGCCCGAAGTTTATGTCTATCGAGACTTGCTCCTGGCGCTGCGGCGTTACGCGGGTTACCGGGCCGGCGACTGGACCAATCCTGCTGCTGATGATTACGAGGACACGTTTTACGTCTTCCCTTACGACTGGCGACAGGACAACGTCAGCAACGCACGCGAGCTCATCAGGCGTATCTCGCAACTGAAGACGAAGCTGCAACGTCCGGATCTGAAGTTCAATATTGTGGCGCATTCGATGGGCGGTTTGATCGCGCGTTATGCAGCGATGTACGGCGACGCTGATTTACCGCCCGGCGATGGTCCAATTCAGCCGACGTGGCTGGGCGCGGCGCACATCGGCAAGATCGTGATGATCGGCGTACCGAACGAAGGCTCGGCAGACGCGTTCGCGACACTCGTCGAGGGTTACTCGATCACGGAAGGACTGCGACGGCGTGTGCCGCTTCTCAACAAACTCACGGCGGAAGATGTTGTGAGTGTGCCGGCGATTTTTCAACTCATGCCGCACGCCCGCGCCGTGCGGTTTCTTGACGAGAACCTGCAACCCCTCACAGTGGATCTTTACGATCAGGAAGTTTGGAAACGATATAGCTGGAGCGTGATCTATTCTTCGCCAGATTTTAGACGGCGTTTTGCAAGCTCAGTGGGAACCGACGGCGGGAATGGCAAATCGGAAGACGAACTCGACGCGTATCTAGCTGCGACTCTGCAACGCGCGCGTCGGTTTCATGAGGCATTGGACGCGGTGGCCGATTCAAACCCTCCCGTAGTGTTGCTTGCGATTGGCGGTGATTGTGAAGAGACGCTTAGCTCCCCTGTGGTTCTTCGCGATCAAAAACATAATCGCTGGCTGACACTGACGAGACCGCGCGAGTACCGCACCTCCAGTGGTGTAAAAATCTCCAAACAAAAGACGACTGAAGCGATGTATGCGCCCGGCGACGGCCGCATCACGCGCGAGTCGTTACTGGGCGAGAACATCTTCAAAGCTCTCTCTCGTTACGCGGTCTTCGGCTGCGATCTCCACGGCGAACTCCCACGCAACAAAACCCTCCAAGACAACGCCCTCACCGCCATCGTGAACGAAGTCATAAATTAGCCACAAAAAGGCACAAAAAGCACATAATGAAATAAGAAAGGCGTCCAGTTTCATTGGGCGCCTTCTCACTTCAGCTTATGTGCTTTTTGTGCCTTTTTGCGGCTAATTAAGGATTGATGATCGCGTTCAGCTTCTCCGCATAATCAGGATCGATGTTGGTGAGGATCGTGTACTGCTCGAGCGCGGCGTCGCGGTTGCCCATCGCCATCAACGTCCGCCCGAGATTGTAGTAAGCCTTCCCGAAGTCCGGCTTCAAACGGATCGACTGCCGAAACGATTCCACCGCATCGTTCAACTTATTCAACTCGAAATACGCCTCTCCCATGTTGTTTGGCGCATTCGCGTCACCCGGCTTCAACGCCGCAAGCTGTCGAAAGACCTCAACCGCCTCGCCGTATTTCTTCGACTTCAAATAACGTGACCCGAGTCGCTCATACGCTACCGTGTAATCCGGTCGCAATCGAATCGCCTGTTTGTAAGCCTGAATCTCCTCATCCGGCTTGCCCCAGTCGCGGTAAACGAGTCCGAGCGCGTAGTGAGCATCGGCGGCGTTGTACGGATCGAGTTTGATCGACTGTCGATATGCCTCAGCCGCGTCCTTATATTGCTTCAGATAAAAACTCGCGAGACCGATGTTGAAGTACGACTCAGCCGACGGTCGCAAACTGACTGCCTTCTTTGAAGCTTCGAGCGCTTCCGCGTGCCGGCCGAGTTTCTCATTGCAGAAACCCGTTTGCGCCCATGCCTCAGCGTAGTTGCTGTCTGACTCGACCGCCTTCTCGAAGTACGGCAGCGCTTTCTCGCAATCATCTTTAGAAAGAAAACTCAGACCATCACGGAAAAACTGAACCGCCTTCGCGTGCTTGTTCCGTCCTGTGCTAAGGACGAGATCCGCGAGCGACGACATCGCTTGGGTTTGCGCGACTTGCAGTTGGGAAATGCGTTCGGAAGGAATCGCGAAGTTGACACTCTGCCCGCCGGTGATCTGCAAAGTGGCGATGCCAATCACCTGGCCCTGCATGTTGACGACTGGACTGCCGCTCGACCCTGAAGAAATCGGCGCGGTGATCTGAATGATGCGGCCGAACGTCGGGATGTCGCGCACGGCCGATACGATTCCATTCGTAACGCTGCCTTCGAGTCCGAGTGGGTTGCCGATCACGACGACGCTCTCGCCTTCCTGTGGCGAAGTTTTATCGAGTGGCAACGGGCGGATTGGCGGCGCCGGCGCGTCAATCTTCAAGAGCGCGATGTCGCCCTCGGCATCGACCGCAAGCACGCCTTTGACGGGAAAGACCGCTCCACCTGATGAGTGAACTTCCGCGCGATACGCGCCTTCGAGAACGTGGCGATTTGTGACGATGCGATCGGCCTCGACGAAGAAGCCGCTGCCGCGAGACAGTTTTTCACCTTTCGAGTCGTACGTCTCAATCGCAACCGCGGACGGCTTGATGCGACGAACGAGTTCGGGAAGAAGATCCTGCGATGCCTCGATGGGGTGGGGAATTAGCAGGAAAAGTAGAATCCAGACGAACTTCATGTCGGAGAAAAACTCATCCACAGATTACACAGATTCTAATCAATCTGTGTGATTTGTTGATAAAGTAACCATAGTAGCCACAACGTCGCCGATTCTAACATCTTCGCTCTTTTTTGCGCTCCGATCGAACAGCTCAACCATGCCATCGACGATTTTTTTCCCGATTGTGACGCGATAAGGGATGCCGATCAGATCCGCATCTTTGAACTTCACACCCGCACGTTCGTCGCGGTCGTCAAGCAAAACTTCGAGACCGGCTCGTTGCAGCTCCTCGTAGAGCTTCTCGCCGGCTTCACGCAGATCGTCCTGCTTCATGTTCGTGATCGTCACGACTACATCAAACGGCGCCAGCGACTTCGGCCAGATGATGCCGTCGTCGTCATGGTGCTGCTCAACTGCGGCCGCGATGATTCGTTCCACGCCGATACCGTAACTGCCCATCATGATCGGCACTTCTTTGCCGTCCTGCGTCAGCACCGTTGCGCCCATCGAAGCAGAATATTTCGTGCCCAGCTTGAAAATGTGACCGATCTCCACGCCTTTGAAAATTTCGAGCGTGCCCGTCTCGCAACGTGGGCAGCCCTCACCTGCTTCAACTGTGCGCAGCTCGAGCCATTCGTCAACGGAAATATCACGCCCGATATCAACGCCGCGCAGGTGGTGATCGTCTTTGTTTGCACCAGTGGTCATGTTCCGGCGATTCTTCAACGCGGAATCAGCCACGATTCGCAAATCACGCGATCTATTCTTTGCGCCCACGCCACCGAGACTGCCGGCGCTCGCACCCAGCAACTCGCGAATCTCTTCCGGATGCGCGGAACGCACGGCCGTCGCACGAAGACTGTCACTGAGCTTTGTCTCATGAAGCTGGTGATCGCCGCGCAACAGCACCAGCACAGGACGCGACTCACCATCGATCGTCGCGAAGAAAACCAGCGACTTAATCTGCCTGTTTGCGTCCGCGCCGCCAGGAAATTTTGTCAGATCCTCGATTGTGCGAACTCCCGGCGTCGGAAACTCTTCCGGCGCGGCTGGGCCAGTCTCGTCGGCAATGTCTTCGAGGCGCGACGTGGCTTTCTCGAGGTTTGCGGCGTAATCGCAGTTAGTACAACTGACAATCATATCCTCGCCCGCGGGTGACGGCGCCATGAATTCATTCGACTCTGATCCGCCCATCGAACCTGAAGATGCTTCAACTATCAGAAACTGCAAGCCGCAACGCGTGAAGATGTTCTTGTAAGCTTCACGCTGATCGTTGAATGACCTATCGAGTCCCGCGCGATCGACGTCAAACGTGTACGCGTCTTTCATGATGAAGGTACGGATTCGCATCAGTCCTGATTTGGGCCGTGCTTCATCACGAAACTTGAGCTGCATCTGGTACCAGACCTGTGGCAGTTGTTTGTACGAGCGAAGCTCGCTGCGCGCGATCGTCGTGAAGACTTCTTCGTGCGTCATACCAAGACACATGTCCGTGCCTTTGCGATCCTTGAAACGAAACATCTCATCCCCGATCGCGTACCAACGGCCCGACTCCTGCCAGATCTCGGCTGGATGAAGCGCGGGAAGGAAAAATTCCTGGCCGCCGATGGCGTTCATTTCTTCACGCAGGATCTGCATGACCTTGAGGGCCACTCGCTGGCCCAACGGCAGGAAGGAATAAATTCCAGCCGACAATTGCCGGAACAGACCGGCGCGCAAAAGAAGCTTGTGCGAAACGACCTCGGCATCCGCAGGGTCTTCGCGAAGAGTGGGAATAAAGTATCGTGACCAGCGCATAGTCCGGGCATTCTCGCTTAGTGAACGCGAGTTAGGCAAATGAACCTCATCCACAGATTACGCAGATTCTATAATTCGTCTGTGTAATCTGTGGATAAAATGAGTTACCATCACGCTTCTTCTTAACATCACTTCACGAAGGTTCTTGACATATGCGAATTGCACTCGCAAGCGATCATGCTGGTTACACGGAGAAGGAGCGTTTGAAGCCGCTGCTGACAGACCTCGGCGTTGAGTTTGACGATCTCGGCACTGTGTCGGAAGAGTCGGTTGACTATCCTGATTATGCCCGCCAGGTGGCGGAGCAGGTGGCGCAGGGAAAAGTCGAGCAGGGATTGCTGGTTTGCGGCTCCGGGACAGGAATGGCGATCACCGCGAACAAGGTTCCGGGCGTGCGTGCTGCTGTCGCGTGGTCGGAAGAGATCGCGCGGCTCGCTCGTCAACACAACGACGCAAACGTGCTCGCGATCGGGGCGCGCACGACACCTGAAGGCGAGATTCCGAACATCGTGCGCGCGTGGTTTGCGACTGCGTTTGAAGGCGGACGTCATGCGGCGCGCGTCGAGAAGATTTCTGACGTGGAAAGAAACAGGTAAACAGATTAATGGACAGAAACTCATCACTTGCTGAAGTCGATCCGATCATCGCGGGCGCCATCGACCATGAAGTCGCGCGCCAGGCAAACGGGCTGGAGCTGATCGCGTCGGAAAATTTTGTCAGTGAGGCCGTGCTCGAAGCTGCCGGATCAGTGTTCACAAACAAGTACGCTGAAGGTTATCCGGGTAAGCGTTATTACGGCGGGTGTGAGTGGACCGACGTTGTCGAGCAGACGGCAATCGATCGCGCGAAGGAGTTGTTTGGGGCCGAGCACGCGAACGTGCAACCACACAGCGGCGCGCAGGCGAACATGTCTGTGTACCTTGCTGCGATCCAGTATGGCGATCAGATTCTCGGGATGAACCTGTCGCACGGCGGTCATTTGACACACGGCCATCCATTAAATTTCTCCGGACTGAGTTACAAGGTTGCCGATTACGGCGTTTCGAAAGAGACAGAGCAGATCGATTACGACGATTTGCAGCGGATCGCTGAAGAGCATCGACCGAAACTGCTCGTCTGTGGCGCCTCTGCTTATCCACGTATTATCGATTTCGAGCGTATCGGACACATTGCCCGCAGTGTCGGCGCGCGGATGTTTGCCGATATCGCACACATTGCTGGTCCAATCACTGCCGGGCTGCATCCTTCTCCGATTCCGCACGCTGATTACGTCACTACGACGACGCATAAGACATTGCGTGGTCCACGCGGTGGCTTGATCCTTTGTCGCGAAGAGCACGCGAAAGAGATCGATCGCAGAGTGTTTCCCGGTGTGCAGGGTGGGCCGCTCGTACACATCATCGCGGCGAAGGCAGTGGCGTTTGGTGAAGCGCTGCGTGAAGACTTCAAAGAGTATCAGCGCCAGGTTTTGAAGAATGCGAAAGCTTTGGCGAGTGAGCTACAAGAGCAGGGATTGCGTCTCGTTTCCGGTGGCACTGATAATCACCTGATGCTGGTCGACGTCTGGATGGACGGCAAAGGCATCACCGGCAAAGACGCCGAAAAAGCGCTCGAAGCGGCGACTATCACGGTCAACAAAAACACGATCCCCTTCGATCAGAACAAACCCTTCGTCGCCTCGGGCCTGCGCATCGGCACTCCTGCTGTCACCACGCGCGGCATGAAAGAAGCGGAGATGCGTGAGATCGGACGGTTGATTGCTGAGGTGATCCACGCGCCTGAATCGGAGGAAGTGAGAAACAAAGTGAAGCGTGGTGTAGCTGATCTGACGGCGAGATTTCCGTTGTATCCAAAGCGTTTGAAGACAGCGAATAAGGTTTAGACAGGATTACAGAATTCTGTGTCAACAAACGTGCTCACCGGGCTTGAATCTGTCGTCAATCGGAGACACTGGTGTCCATCGCTGTACGCAATTCTTTCTTCAAGTTAAACTGTCGTAGCTGGCATAAGCCTTGCTCTTAGGTTGTTCATACGAAGAGAGCCTCACGCATCATCCCGACTTCGCTGTTGTGAATCTGCTCTCACACTTTTGAATTAAACAGACACAAGCGAGAAATCGCTACAGGATCAACAGTTCGTTTTCCTCGCAGCTTCGAGCCCGTCTGGGCTATTTCCTCAGGGAGTAAAAAAAGATGACACAAATCAAAAAGTTTGCGCGGCGCACCGGCGTGCGCCGCTTCGTTTATCGTTATTCAGTTCTCTTGCTAGTGCTGGTCTTTGGCGCCACGTTGTGGACCAGCATATTAGTCCGCGCCGCGGACGCCGACCTCGACCCAAGCTTCGACGGCGACGGCATCGTCACGACAGATCGTGCTGAATTTGACCGGATGAATGACATCGTTATTCAAACGGACGGCAAGATTGTGGCGGTCGGAAATAGCGGTGTGTTGCCGCTTTTGCCGTTTTTGGGAGTACCAACTTTGGACGTTATGGTAGTGCGCTACAACAGCGATGGCTCACTTGATCCGACCTTCGGCAACGGCGGCATCGTCACGACGGATCTTGGTGGTCCTGCCGATAACGCTTTCAGCGTCGCTCTCCAGGCGGACGGCAAGATTTTGATTTCCGGTAGAACCGACTTAAACAATCAGGCGCCTGTTGCAGTAGTGCGCTACAACACTAACGGATCACTTGACACCACGTTCGGCAATGGGGGCGTCGTGGTCACGTCAATGGACGCCTTCTCCTCCGGTGATCTTGCAATTCAACCAGACGGCAAGATTGTAGTTTCAGGAACGAGCGTTGTTTTCGGAGCACCTGTCTTTAGTGTGACACGCTATCAGACAGACGGCTCCCTCGATGAGACTTTTGATGGCGATGGTATGGCCCAGGCGCCTTCCGCCGGACGTCAGGCTCCATGGGACATGGCGCTGCAAGCGGACGGCAAGATTGTTGTTGCTGGAGAGAGTGTCGGTGACCAAACTGACGACTTCTGTCTGGCGCGCTTTAATTCAGACGGTTCAGTTGACGAAACGTTCAATGGCAGTGGCCTCATGGTAACAGGTTTCGAGGGAGGTTTCTCTCGGGCGCTAGACGTTGTCGTCCAGACAGACGGCAAAATTCTCGCTGCTGGAGGGGGCCAGGGGATCACAAGTTCGATCGTTACGTTAGCGCGTTACAACAGCGATGGCTCGCTCGACTCCAGCTTTGATGGTGATGGAAGAGTAAACGGAATTCCTGGTGCCACTAATGCGCTTGCGTTGCGCCCCGACGGAAAGATAGTGGTAGCGGGAAGCGGAGCCGGCTCCACTGGAAACCAGGGAATACTTGTAGCGCGTTACAATTCAGACGGCTCGCTCGATGAAACATTTGGTAGCAGTGGCGTAGTAACGACTTCGATCGGAACAGAGGCGGCTGCGACTGCCGTTGCGCTTCAGACGGACGACAGAATTGTGGCGGGCGGCTATGGCAATTCCACGATTACCTTTGACACTTTGCATGTTCTTTCCGATTGGGCCCTGGTGCGTTATCGCGCCGCGGGTGAAGCCAATCACCCACCAAACGTAGCCATCACTGGGCCCCAGAGCGGTTCTATCTTTGCAGTGAACACGCCAGTCAATTTCACCGGCGCTTTCACCGACGACTCGGGTGACACCCATACTGCCAATTGGACGTTCGAGTCGATCACTCAACCTGGAATAGTTGTTGAGCCCTCAAACTCAACGCCGGGATTGGTGACCACAACCTATACTTTCAGCGAGGCCGGCGTTTACAGGGTCGCGCTGACTGTCACCGACAATGCCAATCTCTCAGGCACGGCTGCAACCGTGAATGGCTTGCCGGCAATGGTCGTGATTTACGATCCGAACGGAGGCTGGGTGAGCGGTGGCGGATGGTTTAATTCGCCGGCGGGAGCTTTCATTCCTATTCCTCGTGCGACGGGTTTGGCGACCTTCGGCTTTGTCTCGAGATATCAGAACGGGACGAGCGTGCCGGACGGCACAACCGAGTTCCAGTTCCAGAATGGCAATTTGCACTTCCAGAGCACGAGCTACGAATGGCTAGTAGTTTCCGGTGGCAAGAAGGCGCAGTACAAAGGCACTGGCACGATCAATGGGAGCGGCAACTTCCGGTTCATGGTGACGGTCATTGATGGCGATCAACCAGGTGGCGGTGGCTTTGACAAGTTTCGGATCAGGATCTGGAGCGACAGCAACGGGCTGATTTACGACAACGAGGTCAACTTTCCCGATGGCGACGAGCCAACCACCGCGATAGGCGCTGGCAACATCGTGATTCATAAATGATTTCAGTTCTTCTCTGTGTGTCCTCTGTGTCTCTGTTAACCACGGACACAGAGGGTGCACGGAAAAACCAAATTAACCCATCACTAGAAACCCCCCGCATTTGCCAACCGTGTTATCCTTTCTGTCCTTTCGATTCAGATCGTGTTGCAAGAATAAATGCTTGAAGTTTTTGGGCCGGATGGACTGATCGCGGCGGCGCATCCCGAGTATGAGTATCGACCTGGCCAGATGGAGATGGCGCGGGCGGTGATGCGCGCGTTCGAGGAGAAGAGACATCTCATCGTCGAGGCGGGCACGGGCACCGGGAAGACGCTCGCGTATCTCGTGCCTGCGGTGGCGGCGGCGCTCGGTGGAAATGGGCGTGTCATCATTTCGACCGGCACGAAGAATCTCCAGGAACAGTTGATGGAGAAAGACATTCCGTTTCTCCAGAACGTCCTGCCGAAGCCGTTCGCCGCGACCTACATGAAGGGTCGCAACAATTATCTCTGCCTCAACCGCCTCGCGCGCGCGCAGTCGGCGCCCGTGCTCGAAGGACTCGACGAGGTCGATTACTTCGAAGAAGTTTCCCAGTGGTCACGCGAAACTGAAATCGGCGACCGCGCTGAGCTGTCGAACCTGCCTGAGTCGCTCTCGTTCTGGCGTCACATCGACGCGCGCTCGGAATCGTGTCTCGGTCAAAAATGTCCTGACTACGAGGCGTGCTTCATCACGCGCATGCGCAGTCGTGCGCAGGAAGCCGACATCGTCGTTGTCAATCATCATCTTTTCTTCGCCGACTTGAGCTTGCGAAACGGCAACTACGGCTCGGTCTTGCCCGATTACACTGCCGTTATTCTTGATGAAGCACATCTCGTCGAAGAAGTGGCCTCTGAATATTTCGGCGCGCAGGTGTCGAATTACCAGATCGACGACCTCGTGCGCGATCTTGGCATGCTGACGATTGAAGAGGCCGAGGTCGATCAGGAGCTGACGCACAGCGTCGCGCGCATGTCACGTTTTGCCGACAACTTCTTCATGGGCTTTCGCGATGGACGTGGTGAAGACGGTCGCTACCCAATCATTCCGGGCACGTTTGCGCGGCGAAAGTCGAGCGGAGAAATGGAAGCGACGCCGCTCGGTGAGTTGTACATGGCTCTCGAAGGCGCCATCGCGCGCACCGAAACAACTCTCGACACGCTCAAAGAAAAAACTCCCGATGTCGAGAACCTGATTCGTCGCCTGCGCGAGATCCGTTTTGAGCTCGAATTCATCGTCACTGGAACAGATAGAAAGTTTGTTTACTGGCTTGAGCGACGTAATCGCGGTGTGTTCCTCCGTGCTTCGCCGATCGACGTCGCGGGACTGTTGCAGGACAAGTTGTTTGAGGAAGTGCCGACTGTCGTGCTGACGTCAGCGACGCTTTCGAGTGGCGGCAATTTCTCATTCATCCGCGATCGACTGGGTCTGGACACAGCCGACGATCTGATCGCGTCGTCGAGTTTCGACTACGAGAGCCAGGCGATACTTTACCTGCCGTCGCAGATGCCCGATCCGAGAGATCGCAACTGGGGCGCGGCGGCGGCTGACGAAGTCATCCGCATACTGAACGCGACCGAGGGACGTGCGTTTGTGTTGTCAACGAGTCTCGCCGGCATGCAGTCGCTGTTCGAAAACGTGTGGGCCGAGATTGATTATCCCTGCCTGGTCCAAGGCAGCGCTTCGAAGGGTCAGCTACTGAAAAAGTTTCGCGAGACGCCGAATGCGGTGCTGTTTGCGACGTCGAGTTTCTGGCAGGGCGTTGACGTGCGTGGCGAGCAGTTGTCGTGTGTGATCATCGATAAGCTGCCGTTTGCAGTGCCGACTGATCCGATCGTCGCGGCGCGGCAGAGATCTATCGAAGACAGCGGCGGGTCCAGTTTTTATCAGTACAGCGTGCCCCAGGCGATCATCACGCTCAAGCAGGGGCTCGGGCGGTTGATACGAAGCACGACGGATCGAGGAGTTTTAGCGATACTCGATCCGCGCTTGCGAACGAAGGGTTATGGTCGAACATTTCTCCAGAGCCTGCCGCCTTGCCGCGTGACTTCGCGAATCGATGACCTTGCGAGTATCTTATCGTCAGACTAATTATGCCCGGACAATTTGAAGTAATGATCGAGCGAAACTTCTCCAGCGCGCATCAATTGCGCGGCTATCGCGGGAAGTGTGAGAACCTGCACGGACACAACTACAAGATCGAGATCTACGCGCGTGGACGCGAGCTGGATAATGTCGGTTTGTTGGTTGACTTTGTCGAGCTGAAAACGGCCGCGGATGAGGTGGTGACATACCTGGACCACCGGAACATCAACGAGTTGCCGCCGTTTGATGAGTTGCAGCCGTCAGCTGAGAATCTGGCGAAGTATGTGCTCGAACGTGTCTCGCAACGCGTCGGGGATGAGCGCGTGCAGATCTATAAAGTGCGGTGCTTCGAGACACCGACGAGCGTCGCCACCTACCAGTTGGATTAATCCGCGGCTTATTTTAATGATTCCGGCATATCAGCGACGGTATAAGCCATGACCGCCATCGTCGCGACGCAGAGCGCGAGCTCACGCGGGTTTACCTTGTCGAGCGTGTCGGCCCGTGTGTGGTGAATGTCGAAGTAGTGTGCTCCATCCACGTCCAGACTCGCACCGATGACGCCATCGCCCATCATTGGTCCAATATCTGCTCCGCCGCCATCCGCCGCAATCTGATCCGCGCCAATGCCTGATAACAACCTCGCGATTTCCATCATGTTCGATCGCGCTTGCAACGGCGCTGTTGCTGCCAGGCCGAAGCCTTCCGGTCGATAGACTCCCGAATCCGATTCGATTGCGAGTATGTGTTTCGCGATCTCTGCGCGATGTGCGTCATGATAAGCGTTGCCGCCACGCAGTCCGTTTTCCTCGTTCGTGTAGAGCACAACGCGAATGGTCCGTCGCGGCCTGAGTCCGAGCTCTTTGAGCAATCGCACCGCTTCCCATGCGACGATGCAGCCGCCGCCGTCGTCATGCGCGCCCTGGCCCACATCCCACGAGTCGAAGTGCCCGCTGATCAAAACTATCTCATCGGGCTTCTCCGCTCCCTTTAGCTCAGCGATAACGTTCGCCGACTCAGCGTCGGGCAAAAACTTCGCTTCCATTTTGAGTCGGAGCCGCGGATGGTCGCCGCGATCGTTCATGCGCTGCAAAAACTCCGCGCCTTCGATCGTGATAGCCGCCACCGGAATTTTTGGTTGAGCGGGATCGTAATTCATCGATCCCGTGTGCGGCGTTTGCAGGCTCACTGGTGTGATCGAGCGCACCAGCGCCGCGACCGCGCCGTAGCGAGCCGCGCGTGATGCGCCTCCCCAGCGATAGGCGACAGTCGCTCCGTAGTTCGCGTAGGGTGCGTTATAAACAACAATTTTCCCACGCACTCGCTCACCAAGACGATCCAGCTCAGCAAAACTGCGGACGACGATGGCATCAGCGGTGATTCCTTCAACCGGAGTGCCGATACTGTTTCCCAATCCAAGCATCTGTAGCTTTGTCGGAACGGGAGTCACCATCTCGAGACTCTCTTCACCGCGCACCCAGTGCGGCACCATCACTTTTTCCGCACGCACGTTATCGAGGTCATCACGTTTCATTTCGGTGATGGCCCATTCGATGGCGCGCTCGAGGTTCTTCGAGCCGCTCAGACGATTACCGATATGGTCCGTAAGATGCGCGAGCCGTGAATAAGCGCGATCGCTGGTGAGTGCTGCGCCGATGATACGTGCGGCGGCAGCGCGATACCGATCGATCTTGACGGTCGGTGATGGCATCGGGGTTGGTGTTGGGGTTGGCGAGCCGGGTGGTTGTTGAGCCTGAACTGTGTAAATAAGTGTGAAGAGAAGAACCATTAGTTGTAAGAAGCGCACGCAGAATCCTCCCAGTATCCTTTTTTAAGACCGGCTTTAGACAAGATTTCAGGATTTACAAGATTAGCAGGATTAGTCGCCCACGGCACTCGGTTGCGGCGTCAAAACCGGCAGCGTCTTATCACTCGGCGCGCTCTTCACCATGAACGGCTTCTCACAAAACCAGAAGAACACCCACGCAAATATGATCGTCGACGGCAGCACAACTACGAGCACGTTCGCCAGTTGCCACCAACTCGGATTTGCCCAGAGCCACGACTGCATGATCACGAGCTCATGTGTCAAATAGATTGAGTACGAGAAGACACCGAGCGTCGAGAAGACGGAAACGATCGACGGCAGCCTCACCTGTCGCAGCCAGCTTTGTTCGGCGAGCACCGTCCGGTTCACGACGATGAAGAACCCGAGGCCCCACAACGGATGAATCACAAACCAGCTCGTGTTGTGCAGCAGTGTGTCTTTCGGAATCCACGGCAGGTAAGTTGATAGTGCCGAAGCCACGACGATCAGCGCAGTCGCGAGCCGCAGATCGCGTGACCAGCCGCGCAGAGTCGTCAGTCCAAAAAATACTTCGACGCCCAGCGCGCCGAGTGCCCACGTGAACCAATGTGACGCGGCTGCTTCCGGGACGGGAATGCCAAAACCGATCTTCAACCATACGATATGACTAAGTCCCACCCACGCGAGGCGCGCAAACAGACAAACAGCAATCGTTACGCTCCAGCCCCACCGCACGCGAATGAAGAGCAGCAGGAAATACGCGAGATAGAGTTGCTCTTCAACCGCGAGTGTCCAGAACACGCCGTTGATGGTGTAGCACGTGTGTGGATCGAGATTGTGAAGCATCAGCAGGTGCATGCCGAGGTCGTAGACGAAGAAGCGCGTCACATCGATACCAACGGTCGCAGCGGTAAGCAGCAGGAACAAGAGCAGCGTGATGAGGTAAGGCGGATAGAGCCGGTGAATCCTTCGTTTCCAGAAAGAGCCAAAACTAATCTCAGGCTCGACGTCAGCAGCTCTGGCCCTGGCCCATTGCAGGTGAATACAGAAGCCGGAGATCACGAAGAACAGAAAGACACCGACGTAGCCGAACGAGCTCGCGAATTGGACAAGGCGAACCGGGTAATGGAAGAGGTTGTTTGGAAGAACGTGTTTGCCTTGCTCGACGGCGTGATAAAGAACGACGCCCAACGCCGCAGCGCCTCTAAGCGCATCGATGCCACGAAGACGATTGGGGAGATGCGTTGGGGGAACGACCATCTTCGAATTAGCTACAAAAGCACATAAGCTGCTGGAAAGAACAAGTCAGGAAGAGGGGCTTGCCCCCGCTGTGTGGAAGAAGCGGGGGCAAGCCCCTCTTCCTGACTTGTTCAATTTGTTAGAGCTTCTGTGCCTTTACGCCGATACCAATGAAGGCACGTCGATGTTGTACTTCCTTATTTTGCTGTAAAGTCGCGGCCGGTAGATGCCCAGGAGATTGGCCGCTGCCTGCTTGTTCCCCCCGGTTCGTTGCAGAGTTCTTTCAATCACGAGGCGCTCGATGTCTTCGAGCGTCATGTTTGGTGGCACATCCCACGTAACATTCGACGACGTTCCTTCCGGAAGCGTGCCGTTATCGAAAGGCAGATCGATCGGTTCGATCTGTTTGTCTTTCGCGAGCAGCACCGCGCGCTCGATCACGTTCTGTAGCTCGCGCACGTTTCCGGGCCAACTGTGAGCGAAGAGTCTTTGATAAGCAGCCTGCGAAACACCCGTGATCGGTCGTTCATACTTTTGCGCGTACATGTGCAGGAAGTGCTCAGTCAGGAGCTGGATGTCTTCATTGCGCTCGCGTAATGGCGGCACGTGAATCGTTATCGTTGAGATGCGATAAAACAGATCGTCGCGGAGCAGACCGTCGCGAATCGCATCAGCCGGCGGACGATTGGTCGAGCAGACGAGCCGGAAGTCGACCGCGTAAGTCTTTTCCGATCCGATCTTGCGATAACTTCTCTCCTGCAACACGCGCAAGAGTTTCGGCTGGAGCTCGATCGGCATCTCCGCGATTTCATCGAGCATCAACGAGCCGCCCGCGGCGTGTTGGACCAATCCTTCTTTGTCTGCGTGCGCGCCAGTGAAAGCGCCCTTCGTATGACCAAACAACTCGGATTCGATCAACTCTTTCGGCAGGGCCGCGCAGTTCACTTTGATAAACGGTTTCTTGGAACGCAGCGACTGGTAGTGAATCGCATTCGCAATCAACTCTTTACCAGTGCCTGACTCGCCCACGATCAGCACGTTCGCATCTGACTTCGCGACCGATTCGATCGTCTCGTAGATCTGCTGCATCGGTTTCGACGCGCCGATGATGTTGAAATACTCGGCGCGGGTGGAGAGCTGGCGCCGCATGTTCGCTGTTTCCGCAACCAGCTCACGGCGTTCAAGCGCCTTCTCGACGAGCGGTTGCAGTTGTTCGAAATCAAATGGCTTCTCAACAAAATAGAAAGCACCGGCTTTCGTCGCTTCGACGGCTTTCTGAACCGACCCGTAACCGGTAACTACGATCACTTCAGTTGTTGGTCGCGCGTCTTTCATGTGACGCAACACTTCCATGCCGTCAACGTCGGGCAGTTGCAGGTCGCAGATCGCGAGATGATGACCGCCCTGATCAAAAAGCTCGATTGCGGCCGCTCCCGTGGCGGCGGTGTCGACAGAGTAACCTTCCTCGACGAAATTCTGCCGCAGAGAATCGGACATTGTTGGTTCGTCATCTACTACCAGAATTCGCACTTCTTTGTTCTCCACCTTTTTCTCCTCTCTCAAAATCGCTGCGCCTTGGGGCATGATGATTACTCCCGTGTGTATAAAGTTTAGAATTCACCCATTCAGCGGAAGCTGAACAACGAACTTCCTGTCTATAAATTTTGCCGAGCCGCCGTGGGCTTCAACGATCTTTGCTGCGAGCGCCAGCTTGACCTCGTCACTGCCGGCGAAAGTACGAAACGGATCGTGATCCAACTCGCGCAAGCCTGACCACTCAATCACGGCTTGTGCGCTATCAGATGATTTTGTCGTTACAAAAATCTCACCGGCGTCTTCCTGGTTTGGCTTAAGCTTCATCGCGCCGGCACACAGCCACTTAAAGGCGTCCGTCAGCTTAATTAGATCAAGAACACCCTGGACAGAGTCTGAGCTCGAATCCAGAACTATCCGCGAGCCACCCTCATTGACACTCGCGCAGACCCCGCGCAGGACTTTGTCCAACTCGACGCCGGGCTGCTTTTTCAACTCAACGGGCTGCCCGTACTTCACAATCGTCGACAAATCGTCGGCGGCCCGGTCTAGTCCGTTAATCAACTTGCCAATGGTTTCCTGCTCGTCGCCGGGGCGCTCATTCTTCTCGATCCGCCGTCGCAGGAACGTGGCATAGAGTTTGAGACCGTTCAGTTGATTCTTGAGGTCATGAACTATTTGCATTGAAGCTCGCCCGAGGTCTTGGAGTCGTTCAGTCTCTTCGGGCCTCGACATTGCAGTCTTCATCTGGGCAAATCTTCCTCAGTTCTAAATTAGGGGCCGCAGGGGAGGGGGACTCAAAGCCAATTCCGAGTGTACTAATTAAACGCTGGCCTGAGATCCGTTTGTGTTGCGTTTCGATGCGGGATGTTACCAAAAAATGAGCGCGTATTCTAGTCGTACAGTAAAATCAACAACTTGCAAGGGGTGAGAGAGAAAAAAAATTGAGCGCGAAGTCAGGTGTGAAAATGATAGAGAAGGCCGAGCGACCCACCGTTTTGCTGGTCGAAGACACGGAAGATAACCGGTTTATGATGCGACGGTTACTCGAGATGGCGGGTTACCGGGTAATCGAAGCGATGAATGGCGAAGAGGCGGTAAAGCTTGCGAGGTCGGAATCCCCGCGACTCATTTTGATGGATCTCAGTCTGCCGGTGATCGACGGGCTCGCCGCGACGCGTCTGATTCGCAAGCTGCCGGACTGCGAGTCGACGCCGATCATTGCTGTTTCGGCCCACGACACGTCTGACTTTCAGTCGGACGCGATCGATGCGGGCTGCAATTCCTACGTAACCAAACCCATCGATTTCAACGAGCTCGAAGAGTTAATCGGTAAGTTGATCAAGAGTTAGCCAGGACAAAGACTCTGAACAATAGAACAAGTCAGGAACAATAGAACAAGTCAGGAAGAGGGGCTTGCCCCCGCTGCAGCTTGGATTGCACGAGCGGGGGCAAGCCCCTCTTCCTGACTTGTCCTAATCTTCAGGGCTTAGTCCTCCTGACTATTTCCTTTTGTGCTTTTTTCGCCTCTTTGTGGCACAATCCTCCGCATCATGGTGGCTCCAGATCGACGGATCGAAACGAGCGAGACTAACCGAACCCTCATCATCGGCGTGGCTGTGGTTGCAGCGATTCTGATCGCGGGCCTCTTCTACGGTCTGATGCGTTTAGGCGGTGGCGCCGGCGGTCCAACCGGATTACAAGGCGCGATACGCGAAGGCTCACCACAGTGGGAAGAGAATAAGAAAAACATCGTCGTCGATGACCCGGACGCGACCGAAGCAAAGCGCGCGCTCGGCGATATCACGATGACTCTCTCCACTACCGTTCGTAATCTAACCGGAAAGACTTTGACCGGACTTGAAGTTCGTGGCGCTGTTGTCGACTACGACGGAAAGCCTGTGAAACAGAGAGCCATCGTAGTAATTCCCGGAAGACAAGCCGAGCTCCTGCCCAACAAGACTCTCCCGGTAAACATAACCCTCGACGGCATGAGCGACACCGACGCCCGCGCAAACATCAAGATGGAGATCACTGGTTTCAAGTTCAAAGAATAGTTTTGCCGTTGGCGGATCACTTCTGGGATCCGCTGGATCATTTCTCGGATTCGTCAGATCTCTTCTTGCCTTTCGAGCCACACCTGATCGGTTTTCGTAAATTGCTTCTGGGATCCAGGAGTTCCTGTCCGGATCTGGCGGATCCGATTTAGGCTCCGAGAGAATTCACATAGAGGACGTCAAATCCCACCTCGGATCTCAGCGAACCGGAATAAGTTCTCGTCCATCCTTATCATTTGTTACGCGATCCGAACTGCTATTTCGAAGATCCAGAAAGGTGAGCCGCAGATCTCCGCAGATATGTCGCGGATCAGATCAGCGATTTTATCAGTGAAAATCTGCGGCTTACATATCTGATTTACGATGCGGCCGTTCCTGCCAGCAACTCGCTCTCAACGACTGCGATTTGAGCGTCGACTATTCCATAAAGATTCGACTCACCACAGCGCGTGAAGGCGACATGTTTCCCCACGTTGGCAAGTACTTTGGGATCCGTTGAAGTTTCAAGCGTTCCCATCAGCACGAACAACGCGGCCGCGGCTTCATCGCCAGCACGACAGATTATTTCTGCCAGTGCTTCGATCTTTTCCTCGTTCGAATCGTCGTCGTTGCTTTCAAGTGTTTCCGAGAACGCGGTCGTGTCGATTATCTTTTCGCCTGCATCGGCGCGTCGCACGAGATCAGGAAGTAAAGGATCATTGATCTCCAAAGCGTAGCGAATAATCGACCGCCACTGTGGATCGATCGAGATGTCGTTTATCACTGCCTGAGCGCGACGTCTGAGAGCATCGCTAATTGTGATTTGAGTTGTTTCTGTTTCGTGAGGTGTTTCTGAGAGCGCTGTTGCGCTACTATGCGTAGACATAATCGTCAGCCTTTCTTTTGCAAAGGTTGAGGGTTTAGGGCTGACTTCGTGTGCTAGCACAAGTCGGCCCGCTTCTTTTGTTTGGAGGCGTGACCGGACCATAGCATAAAAATTTTCGTTTGTGTGTAAAAAGTGAGCTTGAGTAACCTGAGATACTTTCTTCTGGTCTATCTGTTTGTCTATGTCCTTGTGGCGTTCGTCTGGCGCTCTTACATAGTTTGGAAACACACCGGCATCAATCCCGTTACTTTCAAAGGTACTGACACCGCTCACGATTTCATCGGTCGCGTTTTCAAACTCGTTTTCGTTGTAGTTGTTCTCGTTGTCTTCGTGTACTCATTCTCTCCCATTGCTTACACGTACACTTTGCCGATTCAATGGCTCGAAAACAGATGGTTGAGATTGATCGGGGTTCTACTGTTGCTCTTATCTCTGGTTTGGACCAGCATTGCGCAGTCTCAGATGGGAGCAGCCTGGCGAATCGGAATAGATACCGAGCATCAAACGCCATTGGTCCAAAAGGGCCTTTTTGCCATCTCCCGCAATCCCATATTCCTGGGAATGATCCTTACGCTCCTGGGCCTGTTTCTCACCCTTCCCAACGCGTTCACAATGCTTGCATCTGTCCTGGGAATTATCCTGATCGGAGTCCAAGTGCGATTGGAAGAGGAGCACCTGGCCCAACTACATCCTGAAGCCTACGGTGAATACCGGCAACGTGTACGGCGATGGCTGTAGCAGTCGAACGCAGTTCATTTGCTTGATGAATACTTTGCAGATCGCCCTTGAAAGTTGACAACTTCCGAGTGCTAGTCTACTCTTACGCGCCCCGATAAAGCAGTATGGTTTTGAAGCAATTCTTCCTCGCAAAAGATGTCTGTCGCTACGCACTCATATTCCCCCAACTACTTAGTAGCGATTCCCGATTTCAGACAAGCTCAGAGTAAGTAAGCCTTCAACCTTCCGAACAATCGAGCACGTGTCTTTTACGCGTGCTTCTTTATAAATTCGCGCAGCCGGCAGCCGGCATGGTTGTTGGGGTGTGCCCTAAGTTTGGAGATTTGGTATGAAGAAAAAAAGTTTATTTCTCTCGCTACTTGCAATCGCACTCACCACGAGCGCTCTAGCTCTCACGGGTAGTTCGATCGCGCAGAAATCGACCAGCAAAAAAAAGGCAACTGTCTCTTCCCCATTCGGCCTAAAAGAGGTGCCCGCTGGCCTGAACAAAGAAGATCGCGAGCCGGCATCACAAACTCAAACTCAACAAGCACCCGCATCGCCGCAGGATCAGGAAGTGCCGCTCCACGTCGTTTACGATCAGATGTTCCGGCACATCAAAGAGCTAAACAAAAAGGCTGACGAAGAAGCGAGTCAAGGCAAAGATGGCGAACATTTTCGCACTCTCTACAAACGACTCGCACGACTTGAGGATCCTCAATCGCAAGCACTCGACCGGATCGCGCGCGAAGTCGATCGCGAGATCGAGCCGCTCAATAAAAAGGCTATCGAGATCATTCGCAGCATCCGAGAGCGCCACAAAGACGGAAAACTGGCGCAGGGAGAACTGCCGCCTGAGCCTCCGGCCGAGCTTCGTGTTCTTGCCGATGAACGACGTCAGGTGATCATGCGGGCACGCGAGGAATTGCGCGCCTCGATCGGCGACGACGCATTTCAAAGGTTTGACAAGTTCGTGAAGAAGCGAATCAAACCTGGTATTCGCCGTCTCAACAATCCACCTGCCACACAAGGCACAACGCCATAACACAAAGGAGGAGTTGAAAAATGAATAAGAAACTACTCTGTACTTTGGCGTTGGCCGTGCTCTGGCTCTTCGCCTCTCCGCAACGAGCACAGGCTCAATACTGTAGTTACGGCGTCGCCTACGGCGTCTCCTGGACTTGGCAGGATAACAGTGCTGTCTACGGATATTCCGCAACCGCACTTGATTATTGTGCCGGCTTGTATTACGACCCCGCAGTTTACGGTCGCTTCAGTGAAGGTAACTTTGCCACCGAGAATGTCAGGCTCCTCGCTGAAGGGTACAGCGAAGGTTACGCTGATTGGATTCCGGCGGAAGTGCTGTTTGGTTATGGCTCTCCAATTGGCTTTCAATACTACAACACTGACAGCATTCATTATGTGCTCGAGTACTACCAGTACTACGCGTGTTTCAGTTATTGCGGTTACTACTGGTATGACCCGTGGGGATTTGGTTTTACGAGCGGGGCAGGACCAAATTTCTCCGGTAGTGGTGGTCTCAGTTACTGGGCTGTTCGCCGCAGGAGACTCGGCAGTACGTATCACACGATAATTTATCAGCCTCCCGATCCCTGCCAGCAGGGTCAGCAATTCACGGCAACAGGTGTTCCCTGCACAGAACCGACTCCAACGCCGACACCTACTCCAACTCCGTCTCAAGGTGTTTCCGTAACTTACACCACGGAAACGCAGAACAAGGGTATTCCAATGGGGAATGGAACCGCACAAGTCGGTTTGCCTAATCGGAACTCCACCAATGTTGTCGCTACGGGAAGTCCCGGTGGCGGCACGTACACGTGGACCACCTCAAGTGACAAGGTTTCGCTTAGCCCAAATGGTAATACACTAACCATCACGGCACTGAAAAAGAGCGACCAGGCAGGCGATGTTGTCATCACCTTGACTTACAGACTTAGTGACGGCAGGCAAGCTCCTCCCGTGCAAATCCCGATGACAGTGCAACAGCCGGGTTCCTTAAAGTACGTGGCTACTACGTCTAACGGTCCACTCGCCGCTTCGCGACGAACCAGACGGCAACGATTGGTAGCAGGGTGGAAGAAGGTGATCGACTGGCAGGTCATGGATCATCTGGGCCAACCGATGACCTTCAGAATGCCGGTTGCCGACACGATGAACAACAAGCTGCCGAACGATTGTTTCCTGGGAAGAACGGGTGAAGGTACGACCTTGGCACAAAGTAGAGGGACAGGCAATGGCGGTCAGTGGACCCACACTTACGAGCTCTTCAGCACTGTTTGTCTCAATGGCGGCAATTGCGCAGTTGAAGGTTACCAACGTTACACAATCAATGGCCTTGAGTTGAGCAATGATGACAAGGATTGGCGTTTTCAATGCAACGGCATTCAGGTCGAGGGCGATGGTTCAACCCTGACGCCGTGGACACCGCCCACGCGGAAGAAGGTGGCGATGTTTGTCGATCAGGTCTATGTCGCCGGTTTCAACGACTGGGCCAGTGATGATGAGCTGGTGACTTGGACCACCAGGCTCAACAACGCCTATGCACAGGGACAGGCACAGCTTCTTGCCGAAGCTCGCGCACTCTGCCGTGCAGTGTTTGATTCTGCTGAGTACAGGAACGTGAGTCGCAGCGATGAAGACTTCATCGCTGACTTGTACAACGGGTACCTCGGGCGCGCACCAGACCAGGATGGCTTCAATTTCTGGCTAAGCGTGTACCGAAACGACCTTGCACAAGGTATCAACGGACACGAACACATGTTGCAGGCATTCGAGCAATCGATGGATTTTATCAATCTCGTCTACACCCTCGAAGCCGCTCCGCCGCCGGTCGTTTGCGATCCGGTGGACGAGCAAGCCTGCTGGAACGGCGGAGGTTTGTGGGATTCGAGTGCTTGTTCCTGCGAGTACCCGCCGCCTTATGACCCGTGCTACCCCTACTATTGTATTTACTGAGGTAGCGCATTCTGTTTTGGAGAGAGCTGTGCAACGCAGCTCTCTCTTTCATCGTCTGAGGATTGTTCATTGTGAAGGTGTTTTATGACTAAGAAAGACAGAAAAGTTGCAGGCTCCTTGTTTTTATTGGCAGCAGCGGTCCTGTGCCTGCCGCTGATATTTGCAGCTCAACAAAAGCGCGCGAAATCCGGCAACAAGATCGCCGCAGATCTCGAAGCAAAGCTGGCACGCAAGGCTGATTTCGTTCCGAGTAACAAGTCCACTCTCGATCGACTGATTGCCATCGCGAAGTATTACGAGATTCCGATGGGAATCGAGTGGATGGGAGGCATGGGTTCAGAGGATCTCGAAGTCCCGGCTGCCGCTGTTCCGGCATCGCACACAGTTCGCGATCTGCTGAGTGCAATCGTTTCACGACTTCCTGATTACCAGTTGACTGTTCAAAATGGAGTTGTTCATGTTGCGCCACCGGTCATCGCAGTTCGTAATGACAACTTTCTCAATCTCGTTATCGAAGATTTCGAGGTAGACAACGACACTCTTTTCGGCGCCGAGCATGACCTTCGCATCGCAATCGATATGACCCTGCACCCGAAAGAAAATGAAGGCGGCTACGCTGGTGGCTATGGCAACGACCCGGAGCACGTTTTTGCTAAACGACGCTTCTCGTACAAGAGTGATGATCTTACCGTACGCCAGATTCTCGATGGGCTTGTGAAGGCTAATGGCAACGCACTCTGGATCGCGGAATTCGATCGGGCGGATTTCGCTCCGCAAGCGAAATCAAATACAGGGGGTCCGGTTGTAGATAAAGCGGAAGAGTCGAAGCGGCAGTGGAAGTTTGTTCCGCTGCGTGACAATCTGGTGGCGCGTCGACCGTCCTAGGATGTCACACTTGTGCAACGCGGCTCAGTGATCATGGAGCCAGCGCATTCGAGATCGTTCAAATCATGGCATGGTCGGACAGTCGCATGGCAATGCACCATGCGCACGCCACGTGAGACGGCATTCGCCATGCGGTGCCGTTACTAACGCAAACTGGAGTGGGAAACCAGTGGTTGTGCATCTTCAAAACTGGACCGACCTAAAAGTCCCCACATTAGACGGGAACGGGCAGCCCGCGCTGCCCGTAAGTGCTTGAATTGATTGGTCGGGCGAGAGGATTCGAACCTCCGACCTCACGGTCCCGAAACCTGCAATCTAATAGTGCCTGTTACGTTGTGAACGCAACTCTGAAGTAATAGACCGCATGGCCGAAACATCGCACGTATATCGAGTCCGCTCAAGGCGTGCATGACGAGCCGTCCACGCAGGACTCGGAGTCGATGCGGAAGGGCTGCCAGCTACAATTGGCCGGCATGTTGTTTAGGGCGTCTGTGATGGCCTTGTTGTGCGCATCGGTGAATGAGATGCTGCTACAGCCGCTCCCTTGCGAGTAGACCTGCCAGCAGTCGTGGTCGGCGTTGACCTCGCTGACGATGGTGACGGAGCAAAAGTAGTTTGGGTTACTGGCCTGCGTCCGCGGCGGGAGCGACGAGGAGCTCGCGACGGCGAGAAACGCGCCGATAAAGAGAAGAAGAAGACCCCTTCGCAGGAGCCTTGTGAACTTCGAGGTAAGCATTGGCATCCTCCTTCGTGAAGATATCTAAGGCAGTCTCGTTAGCTTGAATGGGCGATGGGCGGAAACATATGCCTATGTATGACGGGTGTCAATAGAATTCAAAAAGAAAAGCTAAGTCCACAACCAGACCGAAAGGTTTTGGTCTATGGTTTATACTGACCAAAGGACGATTGACATCAACCGCTCACGGATTTATCGTGCGAGCTCTCTCACGATCGGCATCGCGCTCCAGGGGAGGGGCAAAGATGGCGAAAACTATTACTCAACGGCTCGAACTCTTAACCAACCTGGCCATCATTGTCGCTGCTGTTTTGCTCAGCGCCGTTTTAATTAAAAGCTATTTATTACCGGACCGTTTTAAGAACGCATCCCGCGACTTCCGAGTCCCTGCAGGCATGAAAGTCTCTTTGCCTGGCGTGGATTGGTCCAATAACGATCAGACCCTGCTACTCGTGCTTCAGAAGGGATGTCACTTCTGCACGGAGAGCGCCGCATTCTACCAGCGGCTCGTGCGGGAGACAGCAGGGCCTGGAAGTATTCACTTGATCGCCGTGTTGCCACAGACACCTGACGAAGGCAAGAAATACCTTGATGAGCTTGGCGTCGCAGTCGAAGAGGTGAAACAAGCAAAGCTCGATTCGATTAGCGTCCAGGGCACACCGACGTTGGTACTGGTCAATAATCAAGGCATGGTCATAACGTCGTGGGTTGGAAAACTGAATGCTGATGGTGAAGCGGAGGTCCTGCGCCGGCTGCAGGAGAAGGCCCTCGTTAGTGGCTGAGTTTAGCTTACGATTCTTGGAAGATACTGTTCGGGCAAGGCGTATCTTCTATGTTTGGGGGTTGCCTAAAGCTCAAAAACAAATGGAAGGGAGGGACTGAAATGATAAGGCTCATGCGCAAACTCTTAATCCTGAGTGCGCTGGTTGGATGTATAGGGTTGGCCTCTGGCGCTAGCGCGCGAATGAAACCCTGCTGTTCCTGGTGCGATGCGCTTTGCGAACGCTGCGAAACGGACCCGTCCTACTGTGCCACTTGCGCAAGTTGCTCAGCTAACTGCAACACACTTTGCCGAGAATAGCTCGGACCGGACAACTGCTAGTGTAGATTTGGGGGCTCCGTGAGTGCGTCCAGCGCTTGCGTGGCTCCCTTTGTTAGTTGGTCCAGGGAGAGACTAGTGAGAATAGCCACAGAGAGGCACAAAAAAACAAAAGAGAGAGTTCAGAGTTCAGCCTTTAGGCTGCAGTCTCGGGTTGCAGGCAAGCAAGCTAAAGCTTGAACTCTGAACTTTACTTTGCTTTTTGTGGCCTAATCCAGAAACAGTTCCTCCAACGATTGCTTCACCGGTTGGACCGAAACAATCTTCCCACCTGCTTTGCGCAGCGCTGCCAGTACACCTTCAATTTCATCCTCGGATAAGATCTCGATGCGGAGGCCACGGGGTGTGGGGGCGATTTCGGCGCCGGGAAGATGCTGGCGCAGGGTCTCTGCATCTGTGCCGGTCGCGAGGACTTCCATGCGATTTGGACCTTCGGTTGTCCGGCGTAGCTCGTCGAGATAACCAACCTGGGCCAGTCGCCCACGTTTCAAGATCGCGACTCGATCGCACAACACTTCAATATCGGAAAGTATGTGCGAACACATGAAAACGGTCTTGCCTTCATCACGCAGCGATGCAATCAAGTCTCTGACTTCACGACGACCGATCGGATCAAGTCCACTCATTGGCTCATCGAGAAAAACGATCTCCGGATCGTTAACCAGCGACTGGGCCAACCCGACTCGCTGAAGCATTCCTTTCGAGAACTTTCGCATCTGTGTGTCCCAGCGCTTCTCGTCGAGTTTGACTCGCGCGAGTAGATCTGCCGCGCGCTTCTTTCGTTCGCCCGCGCGGAGACCGAAGATCTCGCCGCAGTACTCAAGAAACTCGCGCGCGGTGAGGTAATCGTAGAAATAGGGATTTTCAGGCAGATAGCCGATGCGTTGATGCATCGAGACATCCTGAATGTCGTGGCCGAGAATCCGCGCGCTGCCCGTCGTCGGAAAAATCAGACGCATCAGCAGCTTGAGCGTGGTCGTCTTGCCGGCGCCGTTTGCGCCGAGGAAACCGAAGATCTGCCCGTGATCGATCGACAGCGAGAGTCCATCGAGCGCGCGCACTTTTCGCTTGCGGAAGAAACCGACTTCGTAGTCTTTCGTTAAGTTTGTGATTTCGATAACTGGCATGGTCTATTTCGCAGGAATCTCCGACTTCGGATCGAGATCAACTTCACACTCTCGCAAAACGTAAGGCACCCCGCTCGGATCCAGTGGCGCACCGGTCCCATCAACCACGACACGAAGCGCGCGGAAAACCGGTTCAATCTCCTTCCACGAACTCGGACACTTGCCGGTGCGTGCCTGGTAAGCCGCAAAGAACTTTCGCAAACTCTCGCGCTGGTCCAGTGAATCGAGCTGGAGCAAACGCCGGCGCGCCATGTCTCTGACTTTCTCGTCAGCCGACTGCTCGTACATGCGCGTGTAGATCTCGCGTGCGGTCGCGCGACTGCCACCTTCAGCAGCCATCTTCGCTTTCATCGCTTCCATCCAGGGCGGCGCGCCCTCGATTTGCGCGCCACGGCCATACATCTCACTCGCCGCCTGGTAATCATGTTGTTGCCAGTAGATGTATCCGAGATGGTGATACAGCCGCCACGCGTTTGGGTTGGTGTCGATGCCTTTTTTCGTGATGCGAATCGCGTCGTTGACATTGATCGCAGGCAACACGATCGCAGCATATTCGTAAGGGTCGAGAAACTCTGGATCGAGTGTCGTGGCTGTGTCTAACAACGGCGCGAGCAACTTCAGATTGAGCAATCCGAGATTATCGATCGGCACGTCGCGGTCATTGATGATCTTCCTGCCCACGTATTGCAGCGATCGCATCCAGTACCAGTCGGCGGCGAGGCCGTTGAAACCGAGACTGATCCTCCGCGCGGTCTTGCCGTTCACATAGAGACTCTCATCGATGGCATTTGGATCCTCCGGCGGACGCAGCGAGTCAAGGCGAAGGACCAGGAGCGCCGCACACGCCATTCCGATCACGACGATAAGTCCGAGCGCGATGGTCCTGGTTCGATCGTTCATCGTTATTTGAAGTTACGACGGCTGAAGACGAGTGTCGCTGCGGCCAGAATTACGGCGATGTAGACGAATGCATACAGCGCGGTAGCCAAAACGAATCCCGGCGATGGTGCGCGACCGTGCGCGGCCGGAGTGATGAAGCTGTAGTTCGAAAGGTTCGGGAGCAGGTAATAAAGGCCGGTAAATATCCAGCGCGCGCCGGTGCTGCCAAGTGAGGCTGCGAGACTCTTCAAGTCGGCGCTGAAGTGACCGATGATGAAGACCATGAACGTCAGCAGTGCCGAGAGCGCCGGTGACGAGAAGGACGAGAAGAGCAGCGCGGTTGCCGTCAGCAGCATCAGCTCCATGTAGATCAACAACACTGCCGGCCAGATCTTCGGAATCAACGGATCCCAGCCGCCGCTTACGTACAGCAACGCCAGCGACACACCGACGCCCATCACCAGCACGTTCACCAGCAGCGTGAGACAGAGACCGAGATACTTACCGACGAGGAACTCACCACGACCGACCGGTTTGGAAAAGACGGCATAGATCGTTCTGCGCTCGATCTCTTTATAGACGAGTCCAACGCCGACGAAGATCGCAATGAAGACGCCGAAGAGGAGCATCGCGCTGAGGCCGAGGTCTACGATCACCTTCCGTTCCTGACCGCCCGACAATTCGCCGATGAAAACCGAAGCGCCGGTTAGCAGTAGAACGAAAAGCACGAGGTTGTAGAGCACGCGGTCGCGGACGGCTTCGCGGAAGGCGTTGCGGGCGATGGCGGCGATGCGCCAGAGCTTTCCCTGCCGAGACTCAGTGCGCGTAGTTGATTGGGTGATTGCTGCGGTGCTTTCCATTTAGTACTTGAAAGAAGGTTTCACGCAAAGCCGCAAAGACGCAAAGGCGCGCCCGAAGCATTTGACCCGCCTTTGCGTCTTTGAAAACTAATCATTAGAGTGTCTCCCACTGCGTCACGACAAAACACGAGGTCAGCTTCGTCTGGAGTTTATTGATCCACGGTTCGAGCTTCATCAGCAGCGGCGCAAACAACTTTTTGCGTTTGGGAGGAATGCGGAATATCAATGAATTCAAAACCAGTAAGAAGGCGATGTTGCCGAGATAGTTCACCTTCCTGAGCTCAAAACTCTCGCGAAAATCTCTCTGCAACGCGCCGATATCGATCGCCGCTTCATTGTCGGAAAAGAAACGATCGAAACGATACCAGACCTTTCGCACCACATCCGGAAGCGAGCCACTGTGCGGCTCCATGAAACAGAAATGTCCACCCGGTTTCAGCACGCGATGTATCTCGCGCAGGGCCGCTTTCACGTTCGGGTGAATGTGATGCAGCCCACCCACCACCGCGACACAGTCGAAACTATTGTCCGGCAGTCCGGAATCGAGCAACGATCTTTTCACTACGTTGGCGTTGGTCCAACGCGACTGAAAAGTGTCGATGACCTCGTTTGAGATATCCAAACCCGTCACCTTCGCGCCGCGTGTGAGCAGGTAACTCGTTGTTTGCCCACTGCCGCACATCGCATCCAGCACTCGCATACCGTCCAGATTTAGACCAGCAAACATCGGCTCGTAAATAAACCGGTGACGATATTCGACGCTCCACTCGTCGCTGTAATGCGCTTCGTAGTCCGCGGCGATCGTATCGTAATGTTGTTGCTGCTGCCGTTCAGAAGCGCCAAGCTGGGCCTCCCACGTCGTGGCGATGGGGACCTCATTAATCATTGCTTCTTCTCCGGTTGAACGGGAAAGCGAGCATGCTGATGATTATTAAACCGCTCAAACTGCTCATTGTCGATATTTTTGTTTTGCGAGGCTCGCGGAAGTCGAGCTCGACTGTGATTGCGTTTTGCGGCAACGAGATCAAGAGCGCGCCGTCTTTGTCCGGGCGCGTTGGCAAAATGCCTGCTTCACTCGTTGCCGTCCAGTGTGGGTAGTAGAAAGTCCTGACACGTGCTTCCGTTGCTGGACCAGCAGCAACTAAAAACTTTCGGTGCTCGGGGTTCCATGAGCTCACCGCTACAGTGCGGCCGTTTGCCTCGACTTCGGTCGTCATCTTTCTTGCGTCACTGCGGGCCCAGATCGGATACCAGTAATTCACGCACGAGCTGCCGCGCACGTTCGTAACCATGCTTTCAAACTTCTGGGGTGGGGAATATTGTGCTTCACGCACGACGTGAGACAGCGTGAACGCGACCGCGATCGCCATCGCGCCGAGCACCAGTATCCGTTTTGCGCGGATGCTGTTCGAGAGCAGCGGCAAACCGGCAGCAGCGAGTATTGAGCCGCCCATTGAGATCAAGATCATCCATCGCCAGGGGAATTGTGTTTCCTGTAGAGGTTTCAACAACATCCAAATCGGCCGGCTGAGAGGAAGCGTCATAAACAAAGCGAAGAGGGTTAAAACAACAACCGGCGATTTCACGAACGGGCGGCCACGGAGGGCCGCCCCTACAGTTGTTTGCCACAACGCGGATCGTCCCGGTGTCTTGTAGGGGTGGCCCTCTGTGGCCACCCGTTTCTTCAAGAGCAACAACGCCGGTGCGAACAACATGAGGGTCATTAGCGCCATGATGTTCATCCACCAGACGTTGAGATTGTCGGGCGAGAATGTTGAAAGTAAAAAGTTAACGCGGTAGTCGACAGATGAATCACGCTGCAAATTGTTGACGCCGATCCAACCTAATTCCGAAACCATCGTCACCCAGTAGATCGCGCTCACACTCAACCCAAGCACGCCCGCTACCGCAAGTTTCGCGAGTTTGCGAAGCTCCCGAACTTTAACGAGCGAATAGACCACCAGCGCCATCGATCCAATCACTGCAAGCGGCAAGTGCGTAAACAACAACAACCCGTACGTCGCAGCAAGCCCTGCGACATCTCTTCGCCGTCCACGCTCACACACGCGGTCCACAAAACCAAACACAAACGGCAACACAGCGCTGCCGGCCCACTCGGCCAGCAATGTCGCCTGATAAAGCTGATTGAGGTGATAAGGCGCGAGCGCGTAGAAGAAAGCAGCCCAACTTGCGCTCGCTGAAGGAAGGATCGACCTGGACCAGAAGTACATTCCGAGCCCGCCCGCGATTGAGATCATAACAAACACTACCAGGGTCGCGCCGTACCAGTTGCCGATCACAAATCGCGCTGCGGCGAGCAGGTAATAGAGTGCGGGCGGGTAAAACCGGAAGCTCGGATCGCCGTAGCCGCCGTTCGACTCAGCAAGCCAGCCGGGATACGGATTACCAGCGACGATCGCGTCGTAGAAGGGAAGTGCAAAACGAAAGTGATTCGTGAGATCGAGATTGGAAGGAACGCCCCAGATGATCGCGGGCACGATAGAAAGGAATGAGGCGACAACAACGAGGGCAATCGCCGGCTGCCAGTTGCCGAGTGTCGATTTCCAGGTCCAAATTCCTGGTTGTTCGTTTTCAGTTAGCGAGCGCATTCTGGTAAAGCTGGGAAACCGCCAATTGCCAACCGGTGGGCGATCCGATTGGCAACCGGTTTGTTGAGGGGAAAGAGAGAGTTGGGAAGTTAACTAAGTTCGAATACTAGTTTCCGAGTGGTGGCAAAGCAGTGATATCAGCTCTCGTGTTTGGTATCGCACCGAGGTCAGTGTCACCACGCATTATGCCAACTTCAGTAGTGCCAAAAGTTCGTGTGCCCGTTTGAGATACGCCACTCGTTGTTATCGGAAATGCGTAAACACCGAATACTGCATTGGCATTAACACCGGCCTGTTCGACAACTGCGAAGTTGTATCCGCTCTTGGCGCCGCTGCTCAGTACAACGTCAGTTAAGGTCTGACCTTGTAAGGTCGCGAGTGATCCGGCGAAAGCTCCGGCTCCGGCTGTCGCCTGATACACCACCTGAGCGCTATGGATCGTGCGGAGTGATGACTGGGCTGACCCTTCGTTAGCGGCGCGGCGTGAAGCCATGAGGTTCGGGATGGCGATGGCGGCGATGATACCGATGATCGCAACTACGATGAGAAGTTCGATCAGTGAAAAACCATCTTGTCGTTTATTCTTCATAGACTCTGCTCCTTCAAAGAAACCGGTTCCTTTCTTCTCCGCCCTTGATCGTTTTTCATGTCCGCGGAGCACGATTTCTTAAACCACCAGATAACAAGATCCGTGCCAAGAACATGATCTAAAGAACCGTGGAAAAAAGGGGACTATTGGGCCAAAATGTGGGCCAAGTGACAGATTCTGTCAGCCTCAAAGACAAACTTTTGTGAGTCGTTTTCAGCATCTCGTCACGCACAGAACCGAGCGCGGTAGCGCCGGGTCAAACTTCATCTAAAGTCGTGATCAGTACTTCGACCCGGCGCTACCGCGCTCGGTTCTGTGCGTGACGAGACGACAAAAAAGAGAGGATGGAGTTCTCTCCATCCTCTCGATGTGGCTGAGTGCTTGAGCAAACTTAATTAGTTGCCAAGCGCGGCCATGGGCGCTGCAATGATATTGGCTCTAGTTGTTGGTGCTGCAGCCTGGACAGGTGCGCCATACATAACACCAACTTCCGTGATACCAAACTGACGGGTTCCGGTCTGACTCACACCCGAGGTAGTTACAGGGTAAGCAACGGTTCCGAACAGCGCGGAGGCGCCAGTGCCGCCCGTATCTGTAGCCATGGTGAAGACGTATCCGCTCTTTGTTCCGCCGCCGAGAACGCTGTCAATCAAATTAGCAGTTTGAAGATCAGCCAGTGCAGCGGCATACGCACCATTACCGTTGGTTGCTTGGTAAGTGGCCTCCGAGCTGTGGATGGTGCGCAGCGAGGATTGAGCCGAACCTTCGTTAGCAGCGCGGCGTGAGGCGAGAAGATTGGGGATGGCGATAGCGGCGATAATGCCGATGATCGCAACCACGATGAGAAGTTCGATTAACGAAAAGCCTTCCTGGCGTTTGGTAATCATGAGTGAGTGTTCCTTTCAGTGTGTAATAGGTGAGTGATTAGTTGCCAAGCGCGGCCATGGGCGCTGCAATGATACCGGCTCTGGTAGTTGGTGCTGCAGCCTGAACAGGTGCGCCATACATAACACCGACTTCCGTGATGCCAAACTGACGGGTTCCGGTCTGGCTTACACCCGAGGTAGTGACAGGGTAAGCAACTGTTCCGAACACTGCGGTGGCGCCAGTGCCGCCCGTATCTGTAGCCATGCTGAAGACGTATCCGCTCTTTGTTCCGCCGCCGAGAACGGTGTCGATCAAGTTAGCGCCCTGAAGAAGAGCAAGTGTGGTGCCATACGCACCATTACCGTTGGTTGCCTGGTAAGTGGCCTGCGAGCTGTGAAGCGTGCGCAGGGAAGATTGAGCCGAACCTTCGTTAGCGGCACGGCGTGAAGCGAGAAGATTGGGGATAGCGATCGCGGCGATGATGCCGATAATCGCGACAACGATCAAAAGTTCGATCAACGAGAAGCCTTCTTGGCGTTT